>Ga0233438_10004399_pt1 | contig 12380 bp, 10 predicted proteins | sample SI_123_September_FD_182720 | JGI IMG/M metagenome (GOLD analysis project Ga0233438, IMG submission 182720) | Seawater microbial communities from Saanich Inlet, British Columbia, Canada - SI_123_September2016_10_MG | ecosystem: Environmental > Aquatic > Marine > Inlet | place: Canada: British...
ACGCCCAGCGCTCCCAATACTCCTACCAGGACAAAGATAGTGATGAGAAAATTGGTCGACTCGGTCTGGGTGCCGAGGATCGTAAAGACGTTGTTGTCCAGGCCAACCCAGCACAGACCCAGGTCGCGATTGTTTTTGCGCATGGGCACGACGATGTGGGTCAGCGAGCGATAACCCTTGGGGCTGGAGATGATGCCGGGAACGGTGTAGCTCTCGGGATTGTCTTTGTAGAGCTTGTAATAGGGATAAACTCCCTCGAGCTCCTTGGGCGAATTGGGGTCGAGTAGGATATTGCCCGCCATGTCCTCGTAGATAACATAGGCGATGGCCTTGATATTGCCGCGCTGTGTGAGTATGTAGTAGCGCAGGCTCTCGAGGTTGCCAGAATTGGTCAGGGCTTCGGCTCCGCCTCTTGCCAGAGCATAGGCAAAACCCAGGCCAAACTGCTTGACCGAACTATTGATCGAGTCTTGAGCTCTCTGTACCCAGACCCAGGCCGTCAGTGTGACCAGGGCTGCAATACAGGCCAGACCTAAAAACAACAATTGCTTTTGTGCCGGCACCCTTGCCCACAATATCTGCATCTTGGTGATGGATTTGGTCGCTTTATTCAATTAGATTGCCTGTCCTTTGGAGCTTTGCTCAGACATATATATTAGACCAGACTTTAAGGCTCATTTTCGAGTTTAACCGGTAGATGTCAAGGGAAAGAGATATTGGGGTCTGGTGTAGGGTCGTCAATCCAATGGAGTGATGGCCTTGTCTAGAAAGAAATCAAATCAAAGCGCCAAGCAGCAAGATGCCGTGATCCAGATCACGGGCAACGGTTTGCCGCCAGCCAGCGAGCTGGTGGAGACTCATATGGCTCTAGTGCGTCAGATCGCGCGCAAGTACAGCCAGTATCAGCCGGATGGCTTTGAGGATCTGGTGCAAGTTGGCTCGATCGGTTTGCTCAAGGCGATCAAATATTATGATCCTCATCGTTTGCGCACCGCTAGTTTCAGGACGCTCGCTACTTGTTATATCCGGGGCGAGATCAGGCATTATCTGCGCGATCATTGCTCTCTCGTGCAGGTGCCGCGTCGTCTGACCGAGATGAACAGCCAGTTGTCCCAGCTCGAGGAGAGGCTGACCAAGGTCCTCGATCGTTCTCCTACAGTGCACGAGCTCTCCGAGCATTCTGGTTTTTCTGTGCAGGATGTTCTGGAGGCCCAGCAGTCATGGGAAGCGCGCAACCATTACGAAAGCCTTGATTACGGCGAAGAAGACGAGCGCGAAGACAGACGTTCTCTGTCAGAGGTAGTGCCGGACAAGCGGTATCAAGATAGCTTTGTCGCATCCGAAGAACGCGAATTGGTCATTCAGGCGCTCAAATCTTTGGGGGACCGCACGAGACAGATCATCGAGTTTGTCTTCTTTTATGATCTTTCGCAAAAAGAGACAGCTTATGTGCTGGGCCTTTCAGAGATGGGCGTATCCAGGGCAGTGCACAGCGCTCTAAAGAAATTGAAGGAGATGGTCAATTCGCCGCAGATGGATGCAGCCATGCAGATTCTCGAAGCAAAACAGGAGCGTGAGCAGGAGCTTGGAAGGGACAGTGAAAAGAAGGGTGAAAGTGAGGCTGAAGCAATAAAAAAGCCTCGTCAGATAAGCAATGACAGCCAGGACAAAAAAATCGCCTAGATTAAATCTTTGCATCTGGTGCCAAGTATGTTGACAATTAGTTAGAGCCTGCTAAGATTTCACACTTGTGTCGCACAGCGTGTACTTTAGAGGGTTTTCCTCATGTCTTACCTACCAGAAGAAATCGCTATATCGATCGAGGAGCTCGACGATAGACTCAAGGCTATATTGCGGATCAAGATCCGAGAGTTTGTGCATCTCAATCCTATTCTCAATCTCATTCCTTCTTTCGATCTGAGCGAGTACCAGGCTGGTATCAATAGTCATAATCAGACCCAAAATAATTTGACCAGCCCAATCAGCCAGTCGCGGTCAGACTTTAAGGCAGAGATCATGGGGCGTTTGCTCGAGACCAATCATCGCGAAAAGCAACCAGCACACGATCGCGCCCCGCGCAATTTTTTTGCCGGACACGATCAAGAGTGTCCTTTCGTGGGTCGTGTCGTGGTTGCCCGTAGGCCTGCCAGACGGATATTTGTCTAGCCTATCGACTTATTTATCTTCGCAATTCATAGTGCTGCAGTCAAAAAAGGCTTCGGTAAAAAAGATCTTGCCGTCTTTGACGATATTTAGCTCTGCCATGCGGAGATTTTTTGACTCGTCTTTTGCATTGACGAAGGTCCAGATTCGCACTACTTTGTCGCCCTCCGCTATGTATTGTACGTCTCTGGATTGAAACTCAAAATCGCAGCTCTCGATGCAGGCTTTTGCTCCTTCGAAGCCAACTATCTCCATGCCACCTGGCATGACGCCTTTATATTGAGGGTGTAAGACCTCTTTGAGGACATCTGCATTTTTTGCTTCCCAGCCTGATTCATAGCTGTATCTGACTAGATCCAGCGCACTTTTTGCATTTCCCATCAGATTGCCCTCCAAAATTTCTTTGAGATTTTTCATCGCAAAATCCCAGCCCTGAGCGTGTCCACTAGCCCCTCTTGCTTCTTTAAAGTCGACCTGGGTCAGGCTCAGACGTGTGCCACCATCGACTGGTTCAAAACAGACTGTCACCACCGTATCTGGTGCTGGCGACTCGGGTGCATCGCTTGTCCAGGTATAGACGATCTTGTGCTCAGGTTGGATCTCGGTATAAGTGCCGGTCACCGTAACGCGATTGCCGTCCTCTAGATGCATATGCACCTCAAAGTCTCCGCCTACTCTAAAATCCTGCCAGACTTCGACGCCATTGCATTGCTCGCAGCCAAACCACTTGCGCATGGGTTCGGCCTGCGTCCATGCTTTATATACCAGAGGCACCGGTGCCTGAATCGTTTTGGTGATTTCCAGCATCAGAGGGTGTCGCTGAGTTATCGTCATTTTTCTTCCTCTAGTTTGTTTGCATCTAGTAGAGACCTGACATAATCATCAAAGCTATCCAGATTGTTTTGCCAAAATCTTGCATACACGGACAGCCAGTCGTTGGCCTCGGACATTGGGTTGGCGCAGAGAGTAAGATAATGCACGCGGCCTTCCTTTTTGCGGATGACCAGATTGGCGGACTCGAGCAATTTGAGGTGTTTTGATATCGCCGGTAGTGACATGTCGAATGGCTTGGCGAGCTCGAGTACTGTACATTGCCCTTTTTGTGCCAGATTGCCGATAATGGCTCTCCTGGTCGGATCTGAGAGCGCAAAAAAAGTACGGTCGAGCTGTTGCGAGTAATGCTTGACCATTATTTTTCTGCCAATGTCTTCAACTTTTTCAAGCCATCCTCAAAGAGTTGTCCGCAGCAAGTATCTACGCTTATAAATACCTGCATGATCTTGGCTGGAAAGGGATTGGGCCCGGACATGCCCCACACCACATGCGTCTGACCTGGGTTTGCGCCGGGGCTCAAGGTAAAGGTCGCGACGTTGTTTGCCTCAAAAGGGGTGATGAAATGCAGATTGATCGCTACTGCCTTGTCTGGCTCCACGCGAGCTATCTCCATAGAGCCCTTGCCGATTTGACTGTCGCCAGACCAGGCGTATCTTGCTCCTACGCCAGCTTTGGGGCCAGTAAAGGTCCTCTGCATATCCGGGTCGATAGTCTCGAAAGGCGACCATTGGCAAAATCTGTCCAGGTCGTTGAGAAAGGGAAATATTTTGCTTGTTGGAGCATCGATGTCGATGGCACGCTCGACCATGAATGTATCGGGCTTGGACATCGCCAGAACGACGATCACAATCAGGATAGTCGTGGAGATCGCTGCTCCGCCGATCAAGAAGAGATGCTTTTTGCTCATAAGAACCATTCTTTCGAAGAAATTAAACCATATCGTTAAATATAGTTTCGCGGGTCTTATTTGTCAATTCGAGGTTTTTCGATCTATTGCTTAGTCTGTGCTTAAAATCATCCACATAAGTAAAGACGACTGGCACTACTATGAGAGTCAAAAATGTCGAAGTGATCAGACCGCCTACTACAGCCACGGCCATGGGAGATCTGACTTCGGATCCTGCGCCCAGGCCCATGGCGATAGGCATCATGCCGGCGATCATCGCGACCGTAGTCATAAGGATTGGTCGCATGCGGGCTTCTGCAGCCTGTAGAATGGCCGTGTCGCGAGGCGTGCCCTTTTGCATCTCGAGCAAGCAGTATTCGACGAGGAGGATGGCGTTTTTGGTCACCAGACCCATGAGCATGACGATACCGATCAGTGCATAAAGGCCGACTGATTGTCTTGCCACCATCAGACCTAGCGCGGCCCCGCCTATGGACATAGGTAAGGACATCATGATGGTGAGAGGTTGCATAAAATCATCGAACAGCAAGACCAGTACTGCAAAGATCAACACAACAGCCGCTGCGATTGCCATGCCAAAGCCTGAGAAGACATCTTTTTGTATTTCTACATCACCGGAGATTTTTTCTGATACCGATGCAGGCATATTGGTAAAGGCCGGCAGTGCGTGCACTTTTTTGAGCGCCTGGCCTAGCGTGACTTGACGTGACAGTCCTGCAGTTATGGTCACTTGCTTCTCACGGTCATAGCGATCGATTTGAGCAGGGCCTGAGGCAAATCTCACCGAGGCTACGTCCTTGAGGGGCACCATCTCACCTCTCCAGCTCGAGATTTTGAGATTGCCGATATTGTCTAGATTTTGTCTGTATGCGGGGTCTATTTGCACTCTTATATTGATCTGCCTGTCTGGTAAGTCAAATTTTGCCAGGTTGAAGTCGACATCACCCGTGGTGGCCATGGTGGCTGTCCTGGCGATCTGCTGTACGGAAAGGCCGTGGTCGGCAGCTCTAGCTGAGTCAGGCAGGACCTGGATCTCCGGACGTTTGAGTGCTGAGCTTGATGTAACGTCAAAAATTCCTTCTACGGATCGCATTTGCATGGCAAGATTGTCTGCTGTCTTACGCAGGGCATCGCTATCTGTGCTCACGAGCATGATTTGTACCTTTCCACCCAGACCCATGGTCGCTCCAAAACTAGCTCTGGCACCAGGCACCATTGCTATCTCGGATCGGACCAGGTCTTCAAACTGTTGTTGCGTGAGTTTACGTTCTGCGCGTTCTTTGAGTATCACATAGAGACTGGCTTTGTTGACAGTGCCTGCACTGCCCGAGGATCCCATGCCCGACGAGCTGGGTGTGCCCAGAGAAGTAAAAACGTGGGAGACTTCAGGATGGCTGCGCAATATTTTTGTGTAGGCGAGAGCAGCGTCGCTGGTTGCTGCTAGATTAGCTCCAGGAGGCAATTCGACTGACAAGAGTGTCTCGCCGCGATCGGCCGAGTTGACCAGTGAAGTAGGCAGCGCGGCAAGCATACCGACACTGATTGCAAAGATCACCCCGGCTGCTATGAGGGTCTTGCTGCGATTGGCGAGAGCCCAGATCAACAATCTGTCAAAAAATTTCTGGATGCGTCCTGGCTCATCTTCTTTATGCGCGCCTTTTAGCCAGAATGCTGCCATCATCGGTGTGATCAGGCGGGCGACCAGTAGCGAAAAGAACACAGCTACAGCGACAGTGACTCCAAATTGCTTAAAAAACTGACCAGGGATGCCACCCATGAAGGCCACAGGCAAAAAGACTACGATGATTGTGGCAGTGGTGGCAATGACGGCCAGGCCGATTTCGTCGGCGGCTTCCAGGGCGGCTTCGATTGGCTTTTTGCCCATCTGGATGTGACGCACGATGTTTTCGATCTCGACGATGGCATCATCGACGAGTATACCGATTACTAGTGCGAGGCCCAGCAATGACATATTGTTTAGGGTAAAGCCAAGGGCCTGCATGACAAAAAAGGTCGGAATCATCGAAAGCGGCATGGCTAGCGCTGAGATCAGGGATGCACGCCAATCTTTGAGGAAGAACCAGATGACGATGATGGCGAGCAAGGCACCAATGACGAGCGAATCAATGGTGGCATGATAAGACTCCATTACATAAGTGAGATTGCTGCGGATGCGAGTGATCTTTATGTCTGCCGGCAGGGACTTTTGCAGTTGGGCTAGCTTTTTGTCGACATTTTGACCCACATCGGCGAGATTTGATCCGACAGAGCGTACCACCGAAAATGCCACAGCCGGCTGCCCATCCAGCATTGCTCCTTGTCTGGGTTCTGCGATATCGTCCTTGATGGTGCCTAGAGTGTCCAGACTAGCCCATGTGCCATTATTGAGAGCAATGCGCATCTTGCCCAGAGCCTGGACCGAGTTGCTCGAGCCGAGTGTTCGGATCGATTGCTCTTGCAGGCCGACATTGCCTCGGCCGCCTGGCATATTGGCATTCATCATTTTTATCTGAGTATTGACGGCATCGGCTGTGGTGCCTACCGCCTCGAGCTTGGCGGGATCGAGGTCGATGCGGATCTCTCGATCTACACCGCCAGAACGCTGCACCTGACCCACTCCTTTGACGGTGAGCAATTGGCGCGAGATATCGTTGTCTATCAACCAGCTCAGGTCTTTTATCGACATGCTGGTTGAAGAGACTGTGTAAGTGGCGAAGGGGCCGCCTACAAAGTCCAATCTCTGGATAGTCGGCTCTTGAATTGATGTCGGTAACTGGTTGCGGATGCGGGTGATCGCATCTCTGACGTCATTGAGTGCCCGGTCGGTGTTTGTGCCTAGTTCAAACTCTATTTTGGTCTGAGCTATGCCTTCATTTAGGGTAGTAGTGATGTGCTTGATATTGCCGATGCCAGATACTGCATCCTCAACCCGTCTAGCGATCTGGGTCTCCAGTTCGCTTGGAGCAGCGCCATTTTCGCTGATCGAGACCATGATGGTCGGCATATCTATGTTGGGATTTTCATCAATCCCTAGTTGAAAGTAAGAGATCAAACCGGCCAATGTCAAAATGACAAAGAGCAAGATGGACGGTATAGGTTTTTTGATCGACCAGGCCGAGATATTCCAATGCATTGTATTTTTCTCTGACCTCAATTATTGGAGATTCTGATTGGATCTCTGTCATTCAAAAATCCAGCCCCGGCGACAATGACCGATTCGCCCTCATTGATGCCGCTCAAAATTTGCGCCATTTCTGCCTTGCGATTGCCGATTGTGACCTGGCGTTTGATCGCCAGACCATCCTTTTGGACAAAGACATAGCTCTGGTCATCGCTAGCCAGCACTGCTGCCGATGGGACTACAAGAGCGGCTTTTTGTCCCAGGACTATGGTGCCTTTTACAAACATGCCTGGTTTAAATGCTGATTGTTGTGCCTTGATTGCGATTTTTACAGTGCCCAGACGAGTCGAGCTATCGACGGTAGGCGAGATGCGGTAGACGGTGCCGATACCGGATCTGGTGCCATCTCCGAGCTTGGCCTTTTGTCCTATACTCAGTCGAGCCAAGTCTTGTTGCGCCACTTGTGCTCTCAACTCGAGATCACCTTTGCGGATCATCTCAAACAGTGCCTTGCCGCCATTATTGATATCACCGATATGGGCGTTACGTACGGTGATTAAGCCGTCGTCCGGAGCTCGCACGATAGTTTGGGCGATCTGGGCTTCGAATTGGTCTACGCTGGCTGCGCTCTCTTGGGCGCTTGCGATCGAAATATCGACATCTTCACGACGTCCACCTTCGTGAGCCATCTTGAGTCTATTTTGTGCTTGCTGTGCGGCAAACCTTGCTGCTTGTAGCGTCTGTTTCTGCGCTTCTACATTGGCTCTGGCTGTGATTGCATCAGTGGCCTTGCCTTGCGCTTCGAGCTGGCTCACTGCACCCTCTCTCAACAGGTTGCGATATCTTTGCGCTGTGTCAGCAGCAAGTTTGAGGGTTGCTTGCGATTGATCGAGCATAGCCTGTCTTTGCTGGACATCGCTCTGAGCTTGTTGATATGCGGCTTCAAAGCTTGCGATGTCTTCTGGCCGATTGGGTTGCTGAGCTTTGGCAGTGGTGGCACGGGCGCTGCTGTATCTTGCTCGCATCCCGGCGAGTTGGGCTTGCAATACGCTAGAGTCCAACCTGCAAAGTATCTGGCCCTTTTTTACGTATTGGCCTTCTTCGGCTTCGACAGAGACAATCGAAAGGCCATTGGCTGATGAGCCGATATTGAGAGGATCGCAAGCAAATATACTGCCCGTCACCGTCATCACATCCGGCATTGGTTTTATCGACGCAGTTGTTGTCGTTACCGTCAAAACAGGAGTGATGTTTGTCTTTGCTGGACTGACAGGCGCATCGTGCTTTTGCTTGCCTAATGCAAATCCACCTGCGGATAAAAGGCTGATCACGACTATGGCGCCCATGGCGGTCATGGGACGAGCCAGACGATAGCGAGATTTGGATTGAGTTTGCATTGTTTATACCTGTACAAGTGCATAGCGGACATATTTGAATTATAATGAATGAATTCATTCATCCGCAATCCATTCTGCGTATATTTAATGAATTGATTCATTTATTTTTCTTTCGCTATAATCAAGCTCATGGCCAGACCAATAGATCCCGAAAAACGACAGGCAATCCTCCAATCAGCGAGGACTATCTTCGTCCGCGATGGCTTTCAGGCCGCCAAGGTTTCGGTCATTGCTCAAGACGCGGGCGTAGCTTCTGGCACCGTCTATCTGTATTTCTCCTCAAAAGAAGCAATCGCCGAGGCCCTGGCGACTGAGTTTTTTGAGCGTGCGATCGAGCTGATGACCCGGCTATTGCCACAGATAGCTGATGAGGATGGGCTGGAGCGCTATATCGATGCCATGGTCTTGTTGGCCGACAAAGAAAAGGACCTCTTAGCGCAGATCAAGCCAGATCCGTCCCGTGCAGAAGACGAGTTTAGCCGCTGCAAACGATTTGAACTCAATGAGGTGGCCGCAAACGCCCTTGAAAAACTCATGGAAGAGGGCAAAATCAGACGCTACGATAAAAATATCCTGGCCAGTCTGATGTTTGGCATGTTGCACTCGATCGTCATGGGAGCGGTGGTCTTTAATGATCGTCCTCTAGCTGTTTACCGCGACACCGCGGCGAGCATGCTGCGCCTGGCATTAGAGATCAAGCCTGCCACCTGATGGTCAGCAAGGATCTCTCAAAGGCTGGAAAATATCGATCGTACAAGTCCTTAGTCGAAGTCGATAGCATCAATTCTTGGATTTGTGCTTGCTCTTGATCTGGAGTAGCGTCGTAGAGCAGGCCATAATAGTGCGATGTCTGCGGATGTCCAAGTATCTCGTCCAGCTTTTTGAGCTCGTGAAAATGAAAGAGCCCCTTTATCGCAATTACTGGTTTGCGCACTAAGAGCTTGGTTTCGATGGACTGGATCAAAAATCTCGGAGCTTGCAATCCATCAAGAGTATTGGTGAGCTGATTGTCTGCTGCTGGTCCTAGTGCATCGCCAAGCTCCTGCAGAGTCATTCGGACCGCTCCTGTATCTGAAGGCTCTTGCCAGATGACCTTGGGTGCGGTCAAAAGAGTGGTGCGAAAAGCCGTCGTCTCTCGTTGCGACGCAGGAAGCCCGCGATAGTAGGAGATAATGCGGGCAAATTTTGTGTCACTCGAAAACTGTTTGGGCTGGTAGGTAAGGCTCCAGTTGAGGCCCATGCCTCCAAATTGTTTTTCGCCTTCTGCAAAATCAGGAGGCAGGAGCATTTCTTTGATTGCACCTGCTTGTTTGAGTAGCATCTTTGAGCCTGCTTTCGTGTTTTAGAGTTCAATTAGGAACGATGAAATCGGCTTCGCTAGGACGGCGATCGTTAAAGGACTGTCCAGATCTCTCGGCTGTGGCTCGACGCATCTCCCACTCGGCCAGTGCGCGTTGAAATTGGGCGCCACTGTCGTTATTGCTTTGTTTGTTTTTGTTTTGCTTGTCGAGCTCTTGTTTTTCGAGTGCCTGGCGCTGAGCATACTCGCTCTCTGTCTCGTTGGGATTGCGACCCGAGCCAGGCTTGATGAGTGTGTGCTCGTCCGGTAAGCTGTCGCTGCCCCTATTGCCTCCCCTGTGCTGGGGAGCCTGATCCGGCTTGTCTGGATGAGTCTCCGATCTCTGGCTGCCCTTGGGCTCCCAGCGTTGAGGATTGGTCGCCTTGTCCACCTGGTCCATGGACATAGCACCCTTGTCATAATTGGAGCCCCAGTTATTGTCAAATTTGATGTTGCCCGAGCCGTCGATGCGGGCATTCATTGCATGCAGACCGTGGCCATTTTCGCCGCCACCAGGTAAGAATGGTGCATTGACGAGGATCTGAGCAGGTTGTCCGGTTTTGGCTTCAAAGGATGCGAGTGACTGGCCTAGTTCTTGTGCCGAGCCAAAAGTAGTTATCTTGAGGTCCTGTGGATAACCCTGCGGAGGATGGCCGTCCTTGAGCATGTCGCGATGCGCAAAGACTGCTCCAGGTTCGCCGCCCATGGCTTTGTTGAGGTGAGCCATCCCCCAGACATCGAGCATTGGGTTGTCTGCCTTAAATTGCATGTTGCCGTTAGGCTGACGCTCAAAGAGACCTTCGCCGGTCTTGGTCTGTCCCGGTAGAGCGCCCATAGTATCTGCGTGAGCAGCCATATAGACGTTGGCGGCCTTGTCTATGCCTTGAGCCGAGCTCGGCTTGCCTTCGCGCTCAGATTTAAGGTCGGCTGCCAGCTGACCTGATAGAGCGTCGTACACTTGCCCAGCCATGCCGCGTTTGCCGGCATCACCATGATATGAGGTATCAAAGGGTACGCGTGATTCGCTGTCGGGAGCAAAGCTACGTGAGTCGACGTTGACCCGGCGGGTCGATCCGTCTTTTTCTTGTACTTCGGCATAGCCTTTGTTGACGACGGAAGCGATTTGCTCGGAGACCTTGGCAGGATCGCTGCCCTCGAGTTTTTGTTTTTGCCCTGATTCGAGGACGCAGGTCATGTGCTGACCTTGATTGACGTATTTGTCGGGGTCGGCTTCGCGTGCGGCGAGATCTTTGACTATATTTTGGCGATCGGCCTTGGTGAGATTGTCGTGCTGGCCGTTTTCGAGGCGTTCGCTGCCTGGACCGGCCAGGATCTTTTCAAAAGATTCGGTAGAGCGCGCCAGTTGCTCGGCTGGCGTACCATCGAGCTTGCCGTCGGCGGCCTTTTTGTTGAGGCTCTCGATCTTTTTGTCGGTAAACTCTTTAGCAAGCTCGGGGCTCAAGCCGCTTTTGATGAGGGTCTCGCGATAGTTGTCTGCGGCCTTGTCCAGAGTCTTGTCGCCAGGCTTGTCCAGGCCTTTGTCGCCTGCGTCCTGCTTGTTGTCAGAGCTTTTATCAGAGCCTGGGTTGGCGCTTTGCTCACCGGCCTTGTCCTGTACGCCAAAATACTTGGCTGTAGTGGAGTCACTAGGACTCATGTCAAAGGCGCCCTTGCTAACAGGGCTGGCGTTTGCCGAGATGGAACGGTCGGCAGGTTGAAATTCGTTGGCTGCCTCGATGCGGGCCTTGACGCCAGCGCGTTCGCCGCCGTCCCTGGGACTTTCGACCTTGTCGTTGTTATTGGTGAGTTCTTTTTGTGTGGTCGACATGCTGCCCGAGCTCTAGGACTGTAGATATATAAAGTACTTGCCAAGAGGTCCAATGTCAAGCCTGTAGACGCTCTCAGGCAAATAAAAAGACCAGAAGGCATGGGCCGTCTGGTCTCTTAAGATATCGGGACGAGAGGAATTGAACCTCCGGCCTCACCCACCCCAAAGGTGCGCGCTACCCCTGCGCCACGTCCCGGCAAGGTCAAGGATCAGATTATAGCACCGTGTGTCTGCCTGCAACCCTGTGGGGCTCTTATGTAGTTTTTCTTTATAGAACCCTGCTATTATCTAAGCTGTGCAGATAGATCCCCAGAGCCTTTTTGACTTTCCTCTCGATGATTTTCAGCTCGAGGCCATGCGCCATCTCGAAGCTGGAAAGAGCGTCGTAGTTTGTGCCCCGACTGGTGCAGGCAAGACCGTCGTGGCCGAGTTTGCCGTGGAGTTGGCGCTCATGAGCAATAAGCGCTGTTTTTATACGACTCCGCTTAAGGCTCTGTCCAACCAAAAACTCTACGATCTGCGCAAAAAATATGGAGAAGACCGTGTCGGTCTATTGACCGGTGATCTCTCGATCAATCGTGATGCCTCGATTGTGGTCATGACCACCGAGGTCTTTCGTAACATGCTCTATGGCACCATCCTTGGTGATGTGAGCCGCAATCTCAAGGACGTAGCCTCAGTCGTGCTTGATGAGTGCCATTATATGAACGATACCGAGCGTGGTACCGTCTGGGAAGAAGCGATCATATACGCTCCCAAGGATATCCAGCTCGTGGGCCTCTCTGCGACAG
>Ga0233438_10004400_pt1 | contig 12375 bp, 10 predicted proteins | sample SI_123_September_FD_182720 | JGI IMG/M metagenome (GOLD analysis project Ga0233438, IMG submission 182720) | Seawater microbial communities from Saanich Inlet, British Columbia, Canada - SI_123_September2016_10_MG | ecosystem: Environmental > Aquatic > Marine > Inlet | place: Canada: British...
TCGTTCCAGCAATCGCCCCGTTGGTGACACAGAACATCGACTTCTGGAAACTGACGCAGATTTGAACATGCACATCAACTTGGCCACGGCCGTGATCGTCGTACCAACGACCGAGTTCCTCCGGCAGATGCCGGAACATATCTTTCATGCAGAGACTGGGGGGAATACCAGCTCCCATGCTGGGAATCGGATCGGCGTATAGAGCGCCGTACTTGAAATCACTGATGTCTGGTGAAATCTGACGTGCCTGGGCGTTGTAAGACACGGTGCCGAGGAACGGCATACCCCTAAAAAACACCGCTTCCACGTAAGGAACAGCGACATCCACCAAAAATGTGAGACCAGCTTCCGGGGGCAACACCCAGATTTTTTCTCCCGCCACATCCACCCCGTAGGTGATTGGGTTAGCGGCAGCAGCAACAAGCCCATCACGGATGTGATGCACCACATCGTTGACACAGGTGACTTCCTTGATCGCATAGCGACGAGCCAAATCAACGAAAAGATCACTCATCACACGCCAGAACAAGCCCAAGCAATAGATCGTGGTGAGAGAACGAATCGACTCCGGAGCAAACCCTGGATACAACTTGTTGGTGAGGGCCAGCAAAGGATCGCGCTGGGCTTTTCGCTGGATGATCCTCTGGCAAACATCCTGAAAAGGCTCACTATCGAGATAGGCATCAAGGCCCCCAGTGCCATGCCAGAACATCGCTTTTTGACAATATTCGGCGTACTCGAAATTAATCCGATCACCGAGAAGGTGATCCCAGAGCCGCTTTGGCGTTAACCCCTCGTGGAAAAAACGAAAAATGGGGAAAGGATTGAGCAACTGCTTCTCTCCTTGATCCACCAAGTTTTTGCTGTAAGCATCAAGAACGATTCCATAGGTCTCCAACACATTCACCACCTGAACGAGATGGTCTTGCGTATCCGCCAACAACGGGGAGTCAGACAACAGGCGCTGAATTAATTCCTCTTGATCGGGGAGAACAGGCGCTGTGATTGGTTTCACTGTTGTGGTCATGACAATCCTCCGCTGAGTTGACTCAATCCGGTTGTGGCGGCCTCGCTGAGGTTGGAGAGCAGCTCAGGAGCCAAACCAAGGGCCAGAACACCAAGGCTCAAGGCAATCGCTGGCACCTGCTCGCGCAGGGAAACCCGATCCAGAACGCGCGGATTGGCGACTTCGCCTGGAGCAATGGCCAAACGCCCAAAGAATGCGCGGTTCACCAACAACAGAAAATAAACAGCGGTTAAGCCAGATCCCACCATCGAGAGCAGGGTGGCAACAGGGAACGGTTGCAAACTGCCCCGGAAAATCAGGAATTCTGAGATAAAACCAGCCATACCAGGAATACCCGCACTCGCCATCACGCCAATGATCATGAGGGATCCCGTCAGAGGCAGGCCCCGTTCGGGGTTGAGGAGGCCCCGCAAAACATTGAGATCCCTCGTGCCCGTCCGGGCGTAAACCACACCCACCAAGAGAAACAACACGCCTGAAATCAAGCCATGACTAATCATCTGGAACAGCGCCCCCATCAATCCCAGGGGAGTCGCCGCTGCTGCTGCCAATAGGACGTATCCCATGTGGCCAACGGAGCTGTAAGCCACCATCCGTTTCATATCTGTTTGGGCAATGGCCGCCAGCGAGCCATACAGCACTGAAATGGCGGCCCAAGCAGCCAGCCAAGGGGCTGCCAACTGCCAAGCCTCTGGGAATAAACCCAAGCAAAAACGCAGCAGACCGTACGTTCCCAACTTCAACAGAACACCAGCCAAAAGCACGGAAACTGGTGTTGATGCCTCCGTGTGGGCATCGGGTAGCCAGGTGTGGAACGGGAACAGCGGAATTTTGATGCCGAAACCAATCAGCAGAGCTCCCATCAGCAAGAACTGAGCTTTCAATCCCAATTCACCGCTCAGGATTGGCCTCAGGCTGAAATCCATCGTTCCGGTGACGAAGGCAAGCCCCAGGAACGCGCCAAGAATCAACATTCCCGACACAGCCGTAACGATCAAAAACTTTGTTGCGGCATAGGAGCGATTCGCCCCTCCCCAAACGGCAATTAAGAGCCACAGCGGAATCAGCTCTAATTCATAGAAGAGGAAAAAGAGAAGCAGGTTTTGAGAGAGAAACGCTCCATTCACCGCACCACTGATCACAAGCAGGAGGGCGAAATAAATCCTCGGACGGTTGTCGATGGATCGGGACGCCACTGCTGCCACCAAACACAGCACGGCATTCATCAGCACCAGTGGCAGCGACAAACCATCCACTGCCAAGGCGTAATCAAGGCCAATGGAATGCACCCAGCGAGCCTGCTCGACCAGTTGCAGGGCTGCATCGGTGGGGTCGAAAGGAAGCAACAGGGCAAAACTGGCAACGCATTGCACCGCCAAAATCACAATCGCGCCGATCCGAATCCGCTCACTGCTTTGGGTCGTTGGCCAAAGCAGTAAACCAAGAGCCCCAGAGAACGGGATCAGAAGTAGGAGCGAGAGCAACATCAGATCAACTAAGTGAGGAACCAACTCACTGCTGTGAGAAAAAGAACAATGGCCACCAGAACCGTGAGCACATACGACTGGCTTTGACCGCTCACACTGAGCTTGAGCCCTTCTGCACTTTGCAAGGACAAACGAGCCACACCGTGAAGAACGCCGTCGACAACGTTGCGATCAAACCAAGCCGCAAGTCTGGAGAAACCAGCCACGACATTGACAATCGTGAGTCGATAAAAACGCTCGGTATAAAAGTCGTAGGCCAGTAGATCCTGAAACCAGCGGAGCACTGGATTCAACGACCGCGACCAAGCTTTGCTCAAGGGGATTAAGGCGCCTGCCAGCAGGCCTATCAAGCCACTGCCAACAACCAGTCCTGCCGCCCACAAAGGAAAAGCCAGCAAACCATCGAGGGATTCAAGGCGCACCAGAAGAACAGGCGTGAGAAGAACCACGACACATAAGGCGACCATCGGCAGCGCCATCTGCCAGTTCACCTCGGCGGCTCGACGGGATTTGATCAAAGCATCACCCAAGAACACATGCCGGAAGACGCGAACCAAACCCAAGGCCGTCAGCGCATTGGTGATCAGAAACACCGCCATAAAAGGAATTGAGCGGACGCTTAACAACTCGATCGACTGGGCAAAAGCGAGAAAACCTCCCAGCGGCAGGAACGCGACTAAACCAGCCCCGCCGATGATGAACGACGTGGTGGTGGCAGGCATCCGGCTGCCTAAGCCCCCCAGTTCGGTGATGTCTTGGCAGTTCGTCGATGCAATCACCCCTCCGATGCTCATCGAGAGCAAAGCTTTCGAGACGGCATGGGAGAACAACAACAGCAGAGCCAACACTGGAATTTGCAAAGCGATGGCGATAAAAACCAAGCCCAGGTGTGCCGTTGTGGAATACGACATGGTTCGCTTGATATCCACCTGAGCCAAGGCCACCAAAGAGCCGCCAATCGCACTGATGCTTCCGATCACTAAAAGCACCGTCAATGCCACCGGTGAGTGCTGAAGGATGGGCATCACCTTGAGCAAAACGATGGCGCCACAGGTGACCACCACCGAATTTCTCAAAATTGAAGCGGGATTCGGCCCCTCCATGGCTTCATCTAGCCAAAGATGCATCGGGAACTGAGCGCACTTTCCGGTTGGCCCTGCGATTAAACCAAGGCCCAAAAGCGTTGCGGCTAGGGGTGACAGGGAATCAGTGGCAGCCCATGCATACAGGTCATTGAATCCCATCCCTCCAGCAAAACTGCATAGGGCCACTACGCCCATGAGCAGCAGCACATCTCCCACACGTTTGGTGAGAAAGGCATCCCGCGCGGCAGTGATCACCAGAGGCTGGGCATACCAAAAACCGACTAATAGATAAGTGGAGAGGGTGAGCATTTCCAAGAGGAAATAGCTCTGAAAGAGTGAGTCGCTCAGCACCACACCACTCATCGCTCCCTCAAAGAAGCCAAGCAGGGCAAAGAAACGAGCCAAAGCCCATTCCTTATCCATATATCCAAGCGAATACACCTGGGAAAACAGGCTCAACCCTGTGATCAGCTCGAGGGCGACAAGGTTGGTCAGCGACAAACTGAAACTGATGTCGAGCTCCAAATCCGCAACGGTGAGCCAGGGATAGGAGAGATCAACGGGTCCGGACTGAAACACCTCTTGGAGAATCACGCTGCCATGCACGAAGGCCAGCAGCGTGAGCAAGATGTTGAGATAGGCCGCTGGCCGATGAGCCACACGACGGAACAAGCCAGCTGCCCAGGGCAGGGAAACAAGCATCCCGACGAATCCGTACAACGGAATCAACCAGGCGGTTAGCAGAGAGAACGAAAGCTCCTGATTCAAAACGGCAAGCGGGATCGCAATCGGGCAGGTCGTTGATCGGGCCGAGAATCTAGGCGTGAAAAGGCCAATTGGGGGCCTCTGGTTGAACCACTTTCATCGGCGATTTGTGGTTTCAACTGCGACGGATCGCTCCTGTGCCAACGAGAGCTGGCTCAACACCATCATTGGGGCGGGCAATGATGTGGGCAGCCACGAGGCCATCGCCGACACGCTCGCAGGCGTCGGCACCGGCACGCACTGCAGCGTTCACTGCACCGGTCTCACCACGCACCATCACCGTCACATATCCACCACCGACATATTCACGGCAAACCAAGCTCACTTCCGCAGCTTTGGTCATTGCATCAGCGGCTTCAATCGCTGGAACCATGCCGCGGGTTTCAATCATGCCAAGGGCAACTCCACCGACCCGGCCGTTCGAGCCTGCACCGGATGGGGCCAAGCCACCACCCCTAGGAGGCGTTTTTGCTATTGATTTCGAGGCAGGGCTCGACGACTTCTGAGCGGCCTGAGCGGTCTTCGCCTTGTCAGTCGCGCCTGCGCTTGCTGCAGCCGTGGTCGCAGCAACCGGCTTCACATCAACTGTCTTGTTAGCAGCAGTACTGCGACGACGCGGTGTGGAGGAAGGAGTAGCCATAGCTGGTAAAAATTGGATGCAGAACGGAGGCAGAGGAGAAGAGGGAAATCCCTATCCGTCCGGCGTCCAGTGATCGATGATCCCGCCGATGGTGAGATCGGTAAGAACGGTGTTATCTGGGCAGGCATGCCGCGCAGCCGAACCACTAGCTGTGAAAACCCAGTTGCCCTTTCTGGCGCCTACTGGATCAACAGCAACCAGTTTCTTGCCCTTGTTATTCACAAGAATGCGCAAATGCATGTGATCCAAACCGGCAACGCGGAAGGTGCAGATCAACGTGTCGGATACCTGCATGATCTCCATCAGCCTGCTGAGCCTCCTGACGATTTGGTGGAGGGAGAAGAACTGGGTGAGGGCGGCGCTGTTTTAGGCGGATCCGGTTCCCAATGATCGATGATCCCGACAATCGTGAGATCGCTGGGATACGACTTACTTCCAGCCGCTTCTCGAGCAGCTGAACTACTCACACAAATCACCCAGTCGCCTGGCTTGGCACCAACAGCGTCTACGGCGACTTTTTTGGTGCTGCCATCAAGCACAACCTGCAAATGCTTGTGCTCGAAATCTGGAATGCGATTGGTAGAGACCAGTGGCTTAATGACCTTGACGATGAGCATGATCAGTGAGCCTCCTGAATCTGGGGGTCGAGCGTAGAGCCGATAATCTCGGCCGTTGTTGCTTGATGCCGGTCACGAACGGTTAAGCACGTGTGCAGCAAACCGTCTTTGACCAAATCGGAATAACGATCTGCGATGGCTTGATTCACGCGCCAACAATCGGCAATGGCGCGATCGCGAGCACCGGGAACACGCCCCGAATAATCGAAGCGAACCAGCACAGGGATCGGTAAATCTCGAGACACATTGAGTCCTCGAAAAATTTTGACGCCCACATCGAGATCAGGGGCTCCTTCCTCGACGGTTTCGAGGTGGGCGAAATAGGTGAGATTTCGAAGATGCACTTCTTTAAAACCAATGCCCACACCAATAAAACGCTCGGCATGTCCGGCATCGGGATAGGGCGCTCCATGCAGATCCTGCACGTAATCAATCTGTGAGCAGTTGTTGGCCAATAAACGGGTCATGAACGTAACCATGCCGGGCTCCATCGGACCTGGAGCAGCAGATTCCAAAGCCTCGGCCAACTGGGCCATCGCCTGATCCGGAGACATCCCAGCGGTTGCGGCATGGAGCTCGCGAGCACAAACCCACTGATCAAGAACCATTTCGCTGTCGCGATTCGGTGGATGAACGCGAATCGCATCGGTATCGGTATCAAGGCCGATCAGGAGGAGATCAACGGAGGCACCACAACAAAAGCTGTTTTCAACGGCTTCTCGAAAATCCAAGAGGCGCTGTAGACCGGCCGATGCCGCCAATGCATCGTTGCTGCTGTGGGCTGCGCAGCCTTGATGATGGGGATCAAGAGAGCTGAAGTGATACGTGACCACCTTCAGATAGCGAGTTGGTTCCGTGGATGGATTGGGCTTGCCCTCTCGATGACGGCGATGTTCTGTTTTCACCCAGCGGTTCACCGTGTTCTCTACGTCGAACATCGCTCCAGCGTGAGAGCGGCGGCGTACAGCGCTAAACGGAATCCGCAACGCATAGGCCACGGTGTGAGCCAAGCGGCCATCGGAACAGGGCGTCACATCCAAAAGATGGATGCCGCAATCGAGCAAAAACTGTTCAAATTCTTGGGCAGCAGCACTCCCCTCAGCGCCCTGCAACGGGTCGTCCTGAAAAAAGCGATCACTAAACAAGCGGTGGCTTTCAAACACACACCAGGCAAATAAGCCGCGCATATCGAGGGGACGCACCCATGCCCGTTCCAGGATGTGGCTAGGCAAATCAAAGCCCAGCTCAGCCCGACTCAAGCGCTGTGCTTGGACCAGGAAGTCGGACTCATGCTGGAGAGCAGAGACCTGCTGGAGCAGGGGAACAATGCGATCAAAGCGACCCTTCACATCCAGCTCATACGAACGAAGACGTTCGTTCGCAACCTGATTGGTGAGGGGGTGTTGACGAGAATTGAGAGGCAGGGAGGAACGACTGAGGTTGAACGGCACCGAGCGCGATGGTGCCTGATCCCGTCTCACCCATCCCGGTTGCTGGGGCGCCGGACGGCGCTTGTCGCGTCCAGTGCGAATACGGCCAGCCCCAAGGGAACCTTGCACCACAACCGCAGCTTTACCAGCAGTGGTCAAAGCGCGACGACGTTCGAGGGCGACGCTGCGAGCTGAACTTGTTGGAGTGTTCGAAGTGGGAGAGCGATCCGCTTGATCGGAACGCTCTTGCTGCAACTGACGTCGACTCGGAGCCTTGGGGACCTGAGCTCGCCCGCTGCGGGAAGCCATAGAGCGAACCATCAGCAGATCAGCCCCTGGCTCCGCCGGAAAGCGTGATCAAAGAGCCCTTGTCGGTGCTGCCACTGGAGCCCGTCACACGACTCATCGGCCACTCGATTTCCTCATTGCGCTTGTTCTCCCTAGGCGCCATGACACTCATGGGACCTGAACGGGTGGGGTTGCGACGACGCGCCGAAATACCTTCAGTACCGGTGACATGGTCTCCACGATCCCAGTCATCACCGGTCACCTTGGTAGAGGAGCCTTCACCCGTTACCCGGGACACAGGCTTGGCAGGTTCTTGATCAACCTTGGGAGCGATGGTCGTGGGTTGGAACTGGCGTGTTTGTTGCTGACGGGTCTGGAACTCACGGTTGTCAAAGCGAAATTGCTCTGTACCGGTCACTTTTCCGCCAGCCAGGTCAAAAGGGCCAGTAATCCGTTGGCCGTCCTCATAAGACGTACCGGTGACAGAAGACGTTGCATCCTTCTGCTGTTGAGCGGCCCGAGCAGGAGACACCACACTGAAACTTGTCCATGGAGATCCGCTTTCAGGCTGTCCATGGCTATCTGCACCAGCGGGAGCATCGGCGCCGCATGCCGCGGCCAGCTGATCACCACCGATGTACGGCGTACCAGAAATCACTTCGCAAGCACCACGCTCAGCACCGGTCATCACACCACCGATTCCGGGCTGAAGCCCAGTCATGGGAGCCGCTGGCGTACCAGGACGAGACGGCGTGCGTTCACGAATCGCTTGAACCGCAGGGGTGCCGCAGTACTGACCGGCTTGCTCAAGACCTGCGTAGGGGGTTCCCGTCACGGCTTTGCACGTGCCGGGTTCGTCCCCAGTGACGCGCTCCGAACGGCCGGTTTGGGTTCCACTCACCACCAGATTGCGGTTGGTGACGCTGAAGCCCACTTTGGAAGCTTGTGCTTCTGGTTTGGCACCACAGAACGTAGAGAACTGTTCAGAACTCAAGTACTGATTGCCAGTGACGCGGTGGCAAGACCCGAACTCATCACCGGTGACTGCCGATGAACGGCCGACAAGAGTGCCAGTAACACCAGTTCCAGATAGGGTTTCAGACAAACCAACCTTGGTAGCTGGGCGTCCTTCAGGCAAAGGATCAGATCCAAGATATTGATCACCGGTCAGGCTGCGATTTGCACCGGCCTCATTGCCCGTGACATTGGAGGACTGGCCGACCATGACGCCACTAATGCGTCTGCCCTGTTGGCTTTGGCTATGTCCAACCTTGCGAGGGGAAGGAGTCGAACCGCCGCAATAGGCAGCGGATTGATTCGCCGAGATGTATTCGGTACCGGTCACGTTCTTACAGGTACCGGGCTCATCGCCCGTCACTTTCTCGGAGCGACCCACTTCATTACCCGTGACCCGGTTGCCATGGGTTGTGGCAGAGACACGAACCTTCGCTGGTGTTGTCTTTTCAGGTGCGGATTGACAGAAGGTTTGGAAGACTTCAGCACCGAGGTACTCAGTACCAGTGATCGAACGGCAAGTGCTGGCTTCGTTACCGGTGGTCTTCACCGAGCGATTGGCTTGGGTACCGGTGACAACTTGTCCAGCGGAAGTCTCACTTTCACCCACTTTCCAATGGGCATCGGCAGCCTGCTTGGCGCCATGACGGTTGGGTCCAGAAGGACGCGTGATCCCGGCGCTTTGTTTCGTACGAGAACCAGACTTGGCACGCAGTTCACGAACCTGTTGCGCGAGTTCACGGCTGGTGAGATCTGGATTGGCCTGGCGGGCCACTGCTGCAGCACTCGTGGGCTGTTTGCCAGCGGTTTTTCCATGCTTCGACATGGCATCACGACGCGCCAAAACCAAAGCGCGACTGGGATTTTCAATCGCACGACGCTTTGGAGTGACTTGGCGCCTCTCGCTGGAGCGTCCACTCAACTGAACGTTGGCTGCAGCACGAGATGGCGCTGCAGATGACTCAGTGGCTGCTGCTGAAGCAACAACTGCTGAAGCAACAACTGGGGTCTGGCGAGCAACGTCAGCACGATTCCGATCACTGGTCTTGTCGGCGGTTTTACCTCGGCGTGAAAGTGCTTCTCGACGGGCAAGCACCAATTCACGACTGGGTTGACTCACAGCCTTAACGCGGGATCGCGGCGCTGACGATGCGGTCAATGTCTGCGGACGTCGCGGAGCTACAGCGACGGCAGGTGTCGACACTTCAACAGCGGCATCCGATGCATTGGCATTGGTGCGAGTTGAACGGGCATCGGCCGCTATGCGAACACGACCCGAACCGGAGGCAACCGAAGCCTTCTTCCCGGAGGTAGTGAGGGCCTTACGGCGCTCAAGTGCTAATTCGCGACTGGAAAGTCTGGCCATGTCCGCCCGAGTGTGTCGTCAATAAGTGAAGGGAGTCTTTCCCTTCGAAAAGTCTTGAGCCCTGATCAAAAAAGATCAGGGCTCGTTGATCAAGTGATCGAAAGATCAGCGTCCTTCGAACACCACGAAGCAGGAGCCTTGGCCCTGGGTGTAGGCGTCGTAACCAACGATGCGTACGTGATGGTCGGGGTATGCGCGGTGGCAAGCCTCGAGCTCACTTACAACAACGTTCAAGTCCTTCTCGCCAAAGAAGGGAAGCTTCCAATAAGACCAATAAGTGGCCATGGAATTGGAGGGGTGGACGTGCTCTACGAGCGGGCTCCAACCCTGGGCAATGATGTACGCGATCTGGTCATAGATCTCGTCCTGGGTCATCGGCGGAAGAAAGCCGAAGGTCTCCAGGGTGGCGACTGTTTGATAGTCACCCACGGTGCTCTGAAAAGGCATGGGGATCCTGGTTTAAGGAAAAGTGAGTGACCGGATATCCCAAAGACTTGGGTTGAATCCGGTCGGAGTTATGACAAAAGGCGGTGGCTGGACGACGTTGATGCCGTCCAACCTGCCGATCACTGGACGTCGAGCTTGTCGACGGTGTCGAACTCGAACTTGATCTCCTTCCAGGTCTCGAGAGCGATGGCCAGCTCGGGGCTGTGCTTGCCGGCTTCCATAAGGATGTCGCGGCTTTCTTTCTCGATCTCGCGACCGGCGTTACGTGCCTTGACGCAGGCCTCAAGGGCAACGCGGTTAGCAGCAGCACCAGCTGCGGAGCCCCAGGGGTGACCGTGGGTACCACCACCGAACTGCAGGACGGAATCGTCTCCGAAGATCGCCACCAGTGCGGGCATGTGCCACACGTGGATACCACCGGAAGCAACGGCGAACACACCAGGCATGGAACCCCAGTCCTGATCGAAGAAGTTGCCGCGGCTGCGGTCTTCAGGAACGAAGGATTCGCGCAGCTGGTCGATATAGCCGAGGGTGGTCTGACGATCACCCTCCAACTTGCCGACCACGGTGCCGGTGTGAAGCTGGTCACCACCGGAGAGACGCAGGCACTTCGCGAGAACGCGGAAGTGAATGCCGTGCTTGGGATGACGGTCAATCACAGCGTGCATGGCACGGTGAATGTGCAGCAGCATGCCGTTCTTGCGGCACCACTTCGACAGACCGGTGTTGGCGGTAAAGCCACCGGTGATGAAGTCGTGCATGATGATCGGCTGATTGAGTTCTTTAGCGAACTCAGCGCGCTCATACATCTCTTCGGGAGTGTTAGCGGTCACGTTGAGGTAGTGACCCTTGCGCTCTCCGGTTTCCTGTTCGGCAATCTTGATGGCTTCCGCAACGAATTCGAAGCGGTTCTGCCAACGCTGGAACGGCTGAGAGTTGATGTTCTCGTCGTCCTTCGTGAAGTCCAGACCGCCGCGAAGGCACTCATAGACAACACGGCCATAGTTCTTACCGCTCAAGCCAAGCTTTGGCTTGATGGTGCAACCAAGAAGAGGGCGGCCGTACTTGTTCATCCGGTCACGCTCAACGGCAATGCCGTTTGGTGGACCAGCGCAGCATTTGATGAATGCAATCGGGAAGCGAATGTCTTCCAGACGCAGGTGACGCAAAGCTTTGAATCCAAAAACGTTGCCGACCAGTGAGGTCAGAACGTTGGTGATGGAACCCTCTTCGAACAAGTCGAGGGGGTAAGCGATAAAGGCGTAGAACGCTTCCTTGTCACCAGGAACGTCTTCGATGCGGTAGCAACGGCCCTTGTAGAAGTCGAGGTCGGTGAGGAGCTCGGACCACACAGTGGACCAGGTGCCAGTTGAGGATTCAGCAGCCACAGCAGCGGCAACTTCTTCCTTGGGCACACCTTCTTGGCCAGTGCACTTAAAGCAGGCCAGCAGGTCGGTGTCTAGGGGGACGTAATCAGGAGTCCAGTAAGTGTCCCTGTACTCCTTGACCCCAGCGTCGTACTTCTTGCTCATGGGAAATTTCCGTTAATCGGTAAAAAGGGGGGTGAGACGTGATGGCCTCATTTGAGGCTCAATTGGTCTCAGTCCTTTTGACCAAGGAAATTGCCGTTGCCCAATGCAGGCTCCACTTCGCGGTGGGGGCGAGCAATGATGTGAGCGGCAACCAGGCCGTCGCCAACACGCTCGCAAGCATCTGCACCTGCACGGACTGCAGCGTTAACAGCACCGGTTTCACCGCGGACCAAGACGGTCACATAACCGCCGCCGACGAACTCACGACCAATAAGACGCACTTCGGCGGCTTTGGTCATCGCATCAGCGGCTTCAATCGCGGGAACCAGGCCGCGAGTCTCGATCATGCCGAGAGCGATACCCATGGTTTCGTTAGCCATTGCCTACCGGAAAAAGGTTTGGAATGTTCGCTCGGGACATTGCTCTGCCGAGACCCTCGCCGTCAAGCGTTTCCGGGAGCTATCTCGATCACTGTCCATGCTGAACTTAATAAGCTCTGCTTATCAGCCTGTCCCTGACTGTTCCGAACTGCTGTGGGAAGACGTGTATGCACTTCCGCACAGTTCGTTGCTACAAGGTTTGTAACGCCATAGCTTTACAAACCGCAGCATTTCTTCGTGCTGCAGACGGCCTGCAATTTCTAATCTTTTTCGCTGTTAAAGGCGTCGAAATAATCG
>Ga0233438_10004407_pt1 | contig 12361 bp, 8 predicted proteins | sample SI_123_September_FD_182720 | JGI IMG/M metagenome (GOLD analysis project Ga0233438, IMG submission 182720) | Seawater microbial communities from Saanich Inlet, British Columbia, Canada - SI_123_September2016_10_MG | ecosystem: Environmental > Aquatic > Marine > Inlet | place: Canada: British...
ACCGCCTAATACCCGCTCGAGGGTGAGCTGCTCTAGTCCCACCAGCGCTCCCGCTGCCTCCAACATCCCATTGAGCATCGCAATGAGCGCAATGAAGGCCAGTAACATCGCACCGATAGCGCCGACCATCTGCAAACCGTTCATGGCACCCGTCGCGGCCGCATCGATAAAATTAATGTACTGCTCGCTCGCCAGCTTTTCACCGGGCGCCGGCTCAACGGGCTGATCGGTCTCGGGCTCCATGAGTTTTGCCATCAGCAAACCACCCGGGGCGGCCATAAAGCTTGCCGCCAGAAGGTATTCTAAGGGCACGCCCAGCGCGACGTAGCCGGCCATTACCGAGCCAGCGATTGATGCCATCCCCCCGACCATGACCGCAAAGAGTTCTGATCGAGTCATGTTAGGAATATAGGGCCGAGCCACCAATGGCGCCTCTGCCTGACCGACAAACACATTGGCTGCAGCCGACAACGACTCGGTATGGCTGGTGCGCAGCAGCGCCCGCAGGCCGCCACCCATGATCCGAATCAACCATTGCATAATGCGCGCGTGATACAGCACAGCAATTAATGAACTGAAAAAGATCACAACGGGTAAGACGCTGAAGGCGAAAATAAAGCCTAACGAGTCACTAGGACCCACTAGGCCACCAAACATGAACTCCATTCCGGCACGCGAATAACTCAGCAGCACGGCCACATATTCGGATGCCGATGCCAGTGCGGCGCCACCCCAGTCGGTGAATAAGCCGATGAAGCCGATCGTGACCTGCAATGCAAAGGCCATCCCAACGGTTCGCAATTGAATAGCGGCACGATTTGAGGAGAGCGCTACCGCAGCGAGCAGTAGGAGTGTGACGCCAATCAGGCTGATCATGGTCGAGGTCTCAGCGGAAAGTGCTATTTTACCTCGGCCACCTGCTCGGCGACAGTGAATGCGTGATTTAGTCTGGGCGCCCACGCTCACGGCGCGTCGAGCCCGGGGGCCCCATGGAGAGAAAGCCGCCCTGTGGCGGCGCGGGTGCCACCAATCCTGCCAGCTGCGCGGCGGACTGAGACCCCACCAGCGGTTGCCTCAGACGATCAGACTCACCGAATAAAAAATAACTGAAGAGACTGTTATTCCTACAAATGCTTTGCTCAGGTTATATAAAATATCGCTATTTAAGGCCATCATGCTGCTTTACTCCTTTCAAATGACTGCCAGTGGTGTTTTCACGGAGGCCACTCTAACGAAAAAGGGGTCGCAACACATTGCAAGTGCTGCCTTAGCAACATTATTTAACCAAAAAGAATGATTTAATTCATTAATATGAATATAAGTTATTATTTTACTACTCTAAGGGTTAAGAGACCGATAAACAGGACCTTTTTGCCCGCTCGGCCTCAGTCAAACTCACGGTCACAGCTCGCCAGCCGCGCATAGATCACCGCGCCGAACACCGATACCCCTGCCGCAGTTTGAAATACGGCATCCCAGCTGCCAGTGATGTCGAGAATCCAACCTGAAACAAAGACCGAGGCACTCGAAGCCAGCGCGGCAAGCGTATTCGTGACTCCCATCAACAAACCTGATTGATTGGGCGCTATGTCGAGATGATTGGTCGCAAAACCACCGACCGACAGCGCCGTGAGTGCGTTACTCACGGTGATAATGGTGACACTGAATATCAAAGAATCGCCCACGGTCAGCAACAGCATCGCTATCGCAATCCCCGCAAACGCCAAACTTTGCAGCACGCGCCTTACTGCGAGTCGATTCATTCCCCGCGCAATCAAACCATCAAACAAACGTCCCGCTAGCGGCGCCATAATGAGCGACATAGTGGTCGGCGCTAACGCCAACAGACCCGCGAGCTGCAAGTCTGCGCCCATTTCTCGGTTCACAAAGGTCGGGAACCACGACAACACCAGATATAAAGACCAATTGATCGCGATATGCGCCACCGCAATCGCCCAAACGGCTCTCGAGCGCAACATCCCGGCAATCGTTAGCTTGGGATAGCTTGTTGGTGACACTGCCTCAACGCCCTGTGCGGCAGCATTCTTTGGCGCCTCATGCCATGAGGCCACCGTGTCGGGAGAGGACCGACCACGAAGCGCCCAGACAAGGAACCATGCCACACCCAATACACCGTATAAATAAAACGCACCCTGCCATGACCAGACGCTGATCAACCAAGGGGTGCAGATCAAGGCAATGACACTGCCACCTGCGATCCCAGAGTTCATTAGACCGACCGCAGAGGCACGGCGATCAGGGTGAATCCAGCGGGAGTACAGTGAATAAATAGAGGGCCACGTTACCGCCTCAGCTACCCCCATGAGAAAACGACAACCCAGCAACATGGTGAGGCCGAGTGCCGCCGCTGCCGGGGTCAGGATCGTAAACAACGACCAGAACAGCACGCCTAGACCGAGCACCCACTTACCACCATAGCGATCTGACAGATACCCTGCGGGGATCTGCAAGGTGACATAGCCGAGGAAAAAGGCTGACATCACTGCGCCCTGAACCGTGGGCGACCAGCCGTTGTCTGCCGCCATCGGGATGATCGCGATGGAAATAGCGATCCGATCGATCATACAAATGTACACCGCCACGACCGTCATCAAGATCAACCAGCGGGAGCCGGGCAATGGCATAGGAGCTGCTGGGCGGGGGAGACTCATAGGCTACTCGTTACTCACGCAAATCTAGGGCCGTTACTGTAGTGCAACCTCGTCACGCCGGATACTGCCAGATGAGCGATGGCGTTGATTCGATTGGTACCGATTACGATGGGAGGTCTGGCGCCAGCGCAGCCTGCGTTAGCCTCTGAGTACTCCCGCATTGGGAACATTAAAAATAGTGGGGCAAAAACAGTGGGGTAAAGATAGCGGCGCAAAAAAAAGGCGTCCTAAGACGCCTTCACAACGATCAAGAGCCTCAGAACCGGTAATTAAAGCCGACGCGGATCTCCCATAAGGATGGAGTGCCTCTTCGGGTCTCAGCACGACCATCATTGATATCGTCTTGTGTCACCCCATAAGGAAAATTGGCCTTGTACATCACACCCCAATCGTCATTGAGTAGGTTGGTTAAATTATCAACAATTAAAAAAGCACTGCCGCGGTGGGAGTCAGAGAATCCCGGAAATTCCTGACTGATCCGCATATCAACTTTACGCCACCAGCTACCGTTGTTGTTGTTACGGGTTCCCGGCGCTTCGAGCACATGCTCTATAAAGTCGAGATAAGGCGTAAACCCGTAAGCCGCGATGGTACCGTCCGCACCCCCTAACACGGTGCTGTAAGGCACGCCTGAAGCAGCTTGGCCATAGAGCGACACTTGCGTACGATATTCACCAAACCAGTTAGCTGTGTAATTCAGCACACCCGTGAAGCGATGCTCAATATTGTAGTTTGATGTCGAGAGCACTTCCTCCTCGGGGTCATAAAAGGCGCGGTTCACATAATTAGAAAACGCCACCGACGATGTCATCGGGTTCACATCTTTTGCGTCCGTCCAAGCGTAACCAAACCGGATATCTAGGCCTGCATCGAATGACTTGAAGAGGCTGAAGGCCAGTGACTCGGATTCATTTCCTTTTGAGCTATTGGTCAAAACGAACGTGGGAATGCGAGGAGAGTCGTAAACGGGATAACCATTGCCAAAATCGTTGACCTCGCCGGTAAAATCGAGATCCCCATGCTTGTAGATTGCCGTATCGTTGCCACGGGTCATCAGGGCGTCGGCCGTTAGCACATAGCCATCACCAAATTCCCACGTCATACCCAATGAATACTTCCATTCGGTCGGCGCGTCAAAATCAGGGTCGAGGTATACGATCTCGAAGTTGCTGCCATCACCCGCCGCAACCTGTTCTGCTAACTGTTTGGGGACACCCCAGCCCGGGCCACATTGTGGTGCGCTGGCTTCACAGTTCACATACTCTTGCGCGAACAAATCTACGCCTCTGATTTGCGTCTGCACTGCCGTGGTGTTGGTGTTTGAAAAAACGTTGGAATACCACACGTTCGGGTTACCGCCAGAGAACAAGCCGATTCCGCCGCGGACCGTAATGGTATCGCTAGCATCCCAAGTGAAGCCAAAGCGCGGCAGTATCATATCCAAATTATCAAGATTGGCGTCGTTGGAAAAACCGTAGTCCGCGACAAAATCAGGGTTAACATTGGGCTTATCGCTAGATTCGTACCACTCGTATCGCAACCCAAGGGTCACCGCCAATCGGTCGTTAATCTGCCATTCGTCCTGCAGGTAGAGCGTGTTGACGGCGTAACCCCAGTCCACCGCAGCATCCTGTTCGTTGTTCGAGATAGCATTACCGTAATACACCCGTGCCGCCTGACCAGCAGCAAAATTCTCGATACCATCGAAGCGAACTTCAGTATCAACATGCTGATAAAACAAGTTATAAATCTGCATGTCCTCGCGCTCAAATCCCGCGGTGATGGTGTGATTGTTAAGCGTGTAAGACCCTCGTGCCACCAACTGTTCAATTTCGTAGTTCATCTCGTTGGCTTGACGACTATCGTCTTGGCCGAGATAAACATCCACCTCATCGAGCTCAACGCGAAACTCAGCGAAGTCCTTTCCGCCAACCGCTTGCTGCAAAAAATCGACGTCATTGAGGGAATAGCGAATTTCAGTGGAGAAGCGGTCATTCCAATCGGCGTACCAGTTCACGTTATAGGTGGTGAGCTCCGCTCCCCGCTTGTAAAAGTGCTTATCAAATTCGAATTCGTCGAGGTCGCCATCGGATGGCGTAAAGTTAAACGAATCGTTGTACATGTAGGTGACCGATAAACGATGCGCATCGTTGATGTACCAGTCGGCTTTCAGCAAATATTTTTCGTCTTCGAAATCAAATGCTTCTGAAGCAGTGCGTCCTGGCTCATAGCCATAGACCTCTCGTGCAATGCGCGCAATCTCGTCTAAATCGGCCTGTGCGACGGGCACTTCATTGATGGCACCCGAGCCAATCGCACCCCGATTATTCAAATCGGCGCCGTCATATTTTTCATAGGCACCATAAAAGAAGAGGGTATCGGGGATGATGGCACCGCCGAGCTCCATGCCCCAGCGGGTCTCGTCATAATCCTGAGAGGCAATACTGTCGCCCTCCAGCTTATCTCCCCGGAGTGAGTCACTGCCGTAGTCAAAGAAAATCGAGCCAAATAGCTCGTTACTGCCAGTTTTTGTGACCGCATTAATATTGCAAGCCGAGAAGCCGCCATAAACAACATCCATCGGCGCTAATTCCACCGCGACAGAGGAAATAGCGTCATAAGGAAACGGCATACGCTGTGTCGGATATCCATTGCTATTGAGACCAAAACCATCGTTAAGACGAACGCCATCAACGGTTAGGCTGTTATAGCGGGGATTAGCGCCATTACATTGCACGGCATCGGTGCCGCTAGACTGATCGACATACAAACGAGGGTCCTGCTGGATCACGTCGGTGATATTACGATTCACTGAGGGAGAATCTTGCAACGATGCCAGATTGAAGACGGCACTGGGGCCGACTGCGGTATCCATGACGACTCGCGTGCCAATAACGATCACTTCTTCCTCTGTGTTGAGGCGGTAATTCATGACTTCTGACTGGCCTACTGCCAATGACAGCGACTCCGTTGACGCTTTTTGCCACCCATTAGCATCGACGGTGATGTCATAGGAAACGCCCGCAGGCAGGCCCCTGACCGAATAAAACCCACCCGCGTCTGTGGTCACGGTTTTGGTCACACCGGTTGTGTTACTCGTCACCATAACGGTTGCCCCCGCCAGCGGTTCTCCGCTACTGGTGCTGACCGCGCCGCGCACAATAGCGGAGGTTTCTTGAGCATATACACTGGGAGCCAAGGTCATCGCACCCGCGATGGCGGTGCTGGCGATGGCTCTCGATAAAATGTTTCGAGCAAAAATGGACGCGAACGGATACTTCATGATGGGTCTCCTGGGAACGAGAAACACGGCGAAAAATGGTACTGCGATTAAATGTCACCACCGCCAGCTTAAAAGATCGTCGTGACAAATTAATGACACGGTAAATTTAAATGCGATGAGCGGTTGCGTCAATCCAGCGTTGCCAACAGCTCCTTACTGAAAGCATTGAGACCCGAGGTCGCACCTGAACGCACAACCTGTGGCCAGTCCGGATTCGCAATCAGAGCGCGGCCAACCGCCACCAGATCGAAATCGCCTCGATCGAGCATTTCGAGCAGCCGATCTATGGATGCCGGCTCACTGGAGGCGCCATCGCCTTCAGCAGGTTGAGAAATGAAGTCTTGATCGAGACTGATGCTACCGACGGTAATCGTCGGCATCCCAGTGATCTTCTTCACCCATCCGGCTAGGTTCAGGTCACTGCCGTCAAACTCCGGCTCCCAAAAGCGACGCTGGCTGCAGTGGAAGGCATCCACACCCGCCTCAATCAGTGGCTGAAGAAAGGCTTCCAACAACTGAGGTGTGGGAGCGAGACGCGCAGCGAAGTCTTGTTGCTTCCATTGCGACCAGCGCAGCAAGATTGGGAAGTCAGGGCCCACTTCTGCCCTGCACGCCTCAATAATTTCGACGATAAAACGGCCGCGGGCTTGCATTGAACCGCCGTATTGATCGGTACGCTGATTCGTCCCCTCCCAAAAAAATTGATCGAGCAAGTAGCCGTGCGCACCGTGAATTTCGACGGCATCAAAACCCAATTTTTGGGCATCCCGCGCACCCTCCGCAAAGCTGCGCACCACATCATCAATATCCTGCTGCGTCATGATGTGACGAGCGACTTTGCCCGGCACATTCATGCCCGACGGCGTATACCCATCGACATCGCCTTCGGGCAGCGTGCCGCGCTTGCGCATGCCACCGCAATGCCACAACTGTGGCGCTATTTTGCCGCCCTCCGCATGAACCGCCTCGACCACTTTTTTCCAGCCGGCAAGACGATCATCGCCGTGAAAGTAAGGCACATTTTCGTAACCGCTTGCGGCAATGTGATTGGGACAGGTGCCCTCAGTAATAATCAACCCAACACCACCCGCTGCACGGCGTCGATAATAATCAACAGAGGCATCGGTGGGCTTATTATCGGGCGACATGCCCCGTGTCATGGGCGCCATCACAATGCGATTGTCTGTGTGTAAGGATTTCAGTGCGAAAGATGCAAATAGACTGTCAGTGGCGGACATAGGGGGGACTCTCTCTGTCTCTAGCGGAATCTGGTTTCTCGACGCCTGGCTGTCGTCTCTCAGCACACCACGATAGACAACGGGTCTCAGCGACAGCGCATTCGCGAGGATCGGCAGATTATCGTAAATATCAGATGGGTGCTCACACTTTTAAGTTGAGGTGAGAGATCTCCGCGCATCAGCATTGATACGGGCCACCCAGCGCTGCCTATACGCTACCCCGACTCGGTGCGCTCGGCGAGGCTCGACCGGATCACCTGCTGCCACTCTGGCGCGATCTATTACCCCAAACCGAGGACGCTCACCCCGTATAACCCTTTGGAAAGGCCTGATGCCATTGCCAAGCACTGCTGACGATCTGTTCCAGTTCACCAAATTGCGGCTGCCATCCCAGTTCGCGCCGAATTTTATCGCTATTGGCAACCAAACGAGGGGGATCGCCCGGGCGACGCTGACCTATTGCCTCAGGAATCCGCCTTCCCGTCACGGTACGCGCGGTCTCAATCACCTGCCGGACACTGAACCCACCGCCGTTCCCCAGGTGGTAGGTGCAGTTATCGGTCTCAATCGCACCCAGTGCCAATAGGTGTGCCGCAGCCAGATCCAATACGTGAATATAATCGCGAATGCAGGTGCCATCGGGTGTGTCGTAGTCGTCGCCAAACACTGTCATGCAATCCCGCTGTCCTGCCGCGACCTGAAGCACCAGCGGGATGAGATGCGTTTCGGGCACGTGATGCTCGCCGCGCTGTGCACTGGCACCGGCTGCATTGAAGTAACGCAAAATCGCATAGCGCATGTCATGTGTTTGCGACACCCAGTCGAGCGCTCGCTCCAAGGTCCACTTCGACTCGCCGTAAGGGCTACCCGGCGCAATCGGGGCCTTCTCATCAATCACCGCGTTGCCGGGCGCTCCGAACAGATTGGCGGTAGACGATAAAATAAAACGCTGTACCCCACCGTCGACACAGGCCTCAATCAAGTTGAGCCCCTCGACGACGTTATCTCGCAGATAGGCAAAGGGGCGCACGATTGAATCACCCACCAGCGATTTGGCAGCAAAGTGCATCACCGCCTCGGGCCGATGCGCCATCATGGCCCGCCGAATCGCCGAGGGCTCAGACAGATCTCCCTGCACCCAAACCGCGTCATCCGGCACTGCTGCTCGATGCCCTTGGGAGAGATTGTCGAAGACGATGACCTCGTGGCCCTCTGCCAGCAAGACCTCTGCCGTAATGCTGCCGATATAACCGGCACCGCCTGTCACGAGAACTTTCACTTTAGGCTCCTAAACGTCATCAACTCGCCGTCGATATCGCAAAGCGAAGTTGTTCGGCTGCAACCTCAGGCGTCAGATCACGCTGCGCCTCACTGAGCATTTCGTATCCCACCATATGTTTACGAATGGTCGCGGAACGCAACAAAGGTGGGTAGATATGCGCATGCAATTGCCAATCGGGGGACGACCCCGCACCGGGAGTCCCATGCCAGCCCATGGTATAGGGGCAAGCCGTCGCAAAGAGTCGGTCATAGGCGCCAAGTAATGATTTTAATATCCGCGCCAAGTCGACCTGTTCTGCCTCCGTAAGCCCATCGAGATGATCAATATGACGCCGCGGTAACAGCAGCGTCTCAAAAGGCCAGGTGGCCCAGTAAGGCACTACCGCACTCCAGTGCTCAGTCGCCAACACCATCCGCTCCCCGCTGTGCTCCTCTTCGGCCCGATACTGGTCCAGTAGCAGACGGCCTTGCGCCTTGAACCAAGCCGCCTGCGTCATCGATTCCTTGACCGCCTCTGTCGGCAGGCTATCCACCGCCCAAATTTGTCCATGAGGATGCGGATTGGAGCATCCCATCATGGCACCCTTGTTCTCAAACACCTGCACCCACCGATACTGTTGACGCAGCAGCCGCACTTCGTCTGACCATAGCTGAACCACCGCCGACAGCTCGCTTTCCGTCATTTTTGTCAGGGTTTTGCTGTGATCTGGGCTGTAACACAAGACTCTGCATCGGCCTGACACCGGTTCGCTACAGAACAGACTGCCCTCCGGAGCGGCGGCCCTTTGCCGTTCAACGACCTCATCCGGGATGGCGCCAGCAGACCGAGTCTTGTCGAGACTCGCCTTTTCGGGTGCAATCTCATTAGGGCCTATCTGATTAGAGCCAATCTCATTAAACAAGGCTGGAAAATCGTTATCGAATGCCCAGGGTCCTGCGTAATCGGGGTTGACGAGACCGTTGGCTCGGGTGTTGCCCGGGCAAAGATAGCAGTCAGGATCATAGCTTACGCTTGCCGCCTCGGTTACGTCGGCCTCATCCCCCTGCCAAGGACGTTTTGTCCGTTGAGGCGACACGGTGACCCACTCGCCGGTCAATGCATTTTTGCGCCGGTGCGGTGAGCCTGCTGTTGGCACGGTCACGCAAACACCGCACAGACATCAGCACCTGATGCAGGTTTTACCCGATAACACTGGGGCGACAGACCGACCCGTTGGACATAACCCTGACTGATTGATGTTGCCACAGACGACAGTGCCTCCCTATCGACCAACGCCACGATACACCCGCCAAAGCCACCGCCGGTCATTCTCGCCCCGAAGACATCGTCCTGTGCCTGCGCGAGCTCAACCAATACATCCAACTCCTCACAAGACACTTCGTAGTCGTCTCGCAGAGAGTGATGGCTCTCGAACAATAGTTCCCCTAATGTCGACCAGTTGGCGGTTTTCAGCGCTTCCGTCGCGGCCAGCACGCGCTGATTCTCTGTCACGACGTGCCGGGCGCGTCGAAGCAGCACCTCGTCAAACGGCACTTTTAAACGAGATTGTATCGGTGAAAGTGTCGGTGACTGTATCGGTGACTGTATCGGTGACTGTATCGGTGACTGTATCGGTGATAGTGCCGGCAAATCAGGCGTTAAGGTGGTGATCATCTCTGGTGTCACGTCACGCAAACTGCCCACCTGCAAGGCTTCGCAGATCATTTCACATTCAGCGCGACGCTGCGCGTAAGCGCCGTCGGCCAAATCATGCGAGACGCCAGAGTGGATGACTAGCCAAGCGATCTGCGGGTCATCGCAAGGAATGGTGGATGAGATGAGGCTTTGAGCACAGTCCAGCAGCAACACACACCCTTGCTCTCCCTGCTCCACGATCGTCTGGTCCATGATACCGCAGGGCACTCCTGCGCCGTCACGTTCCGCAGAGACTGCCGCACGGATGCGTTCCGACGGCGACCACGTGGTCTCGGTCACCGCTTCGATCAAGTGAGCCATCGCTAACTCCAATGCGGCGCTGCTCGATAGTCCGCCGCCGACCGGAACACTTGAGGCGACCACAATGTCCAATGGCGGGCACACGACAGCACGGTGAGCGTACTCTGCCAAAACACCCTGAAGGTATCGCATCCACTTGTCGTCACTCAGATCTGACAGGCGCGACAGCGACACGGCACTTTGCTCGCCCAATGACAGGCTTCGAACCCGGATGCGATCCGCTTGCAACCCTGGTGCAGCGACCAATACGGTGTAACGGTCAATGGCCATAGGCAACACCCAGCCGCCGTTGTAGTCAGTATGTTCGCCAATGACATTTACACGACCCGGTGCCGCAGCCGACCAACGCGCTGCCGATCCCGTCCATTGATTCAACTCGCTGGCTGCGCGGGCCTGTAAGGACTCAATACTGAGGGGTGGTTCGATCATGATGTAACCCGAGTGGCACTCAACGAAAGCGATCACAACGTTTGCGTTGCGGCGTGATGGCTGTGTTGCGCCACCGTCAATCCGTCGACGCGGCATCAGCGTACACCAGTTACATTACCCCTGTCCGAGTTGCTATGCGTTACCTACATTGGTTCCAGACCGATCTTCGTCTGGACGACAATCCAACCTTGAGCAGCACACTCTCTGCTGATTCGCTTCTCTGCGTTTATTTGCTCCCAAAACCCCGCCCTTGGTGCAATTTAGTCGGCCTTGGCGCGCAGCGAGACCGCTTTCTGAGGGAGTCATTGCAGGAGCTGCGGGAACAGCTGCAATCCCTCGGTCAGGATTTAATGGTGCTTGAGGGGTCGCCTGAACTGGTGCTGCCCGCGGTCATTGAGCGCTTTGAGATTGATCATCTGGTAACAGAGTCCACTCCCGGTTGGCACGAATCGCAAGCACTCAACCACCTCCGCAGTAAATTAGAGATTCCCGTCACGACGTTACCGGGGAACCACCTGTTTCAAGCGGCGCAATTCCCCTTTTCACTGAATGAGTACCCCGATACTTTCTCGCCATTTCGTCGCAAGGTAGAGGCCTTGGCCATCACACCAACACTCCCAGCACCCGAGGCGCTTCCGCCACCGCCCGCGGCGCAATTTGATGCGATACCCAAGGCAGCCGCTACGCCACACCCTGGGCTCCCCCTGCCTGGCGGCAGGGCCGCTGGATTAAGGCGGCTCGAGCAATTTTTATTTCAACAGCACGGGATTGCAGAGTACAAACAGACGCGAAATGACCTAGACGGACTCTCAGGGTCGAGCACTCTGTCGCCATGGCTGGCCAACGGTAATTTATCGGTCCGAGAAGTTGCGGAGGCAATTTTTCGCTACGAGCGAGAACACGTCAGTAATGATTCGACTTACTGGTTGTATTTCGAATTGTTGTGGCGCGAATTTTTCCACTGGCGAGCCGTGATCGATGGTCGCCATCTATTTCGGCAAGGCGGGCGGCATGATCGTCGATTACTGACTACCTTCGAGCCAAGAAACTTTGCGCGCTGGTGTGCGGGGGATACTGATTTTCCTTTGGTCAATGGGCTGATGCGCCAACTGACGGCGACCGGCTGGATGAGCAATCGCGGTCGACAAATCGCCGCGTCCTGCTTAGTCAATGAGCTTGGGCTCGACTGGCGCTATGGGGCGGCATTTTTCGAGCAACAGCTGATTGATTACGACGTGGGGAGTAATTACGGCAATTGGCAGTATTTAGCAGGCGTGGGCAGTGATCCCCGCGGTGGGCGGCATTTCAATCTTGAGAAACAAACCGCACAACATGACCCCAACGGCGTTTTTACAAAGAAGTGGGGCGGATTTCGACCACCCCAACCTGAGCATGTGCTCGACGGTGCCGATTGGCCGATTACCGAGCCACGCTAATGGCGCACCGCAAAAAATCTGACTTA
>Ga0233438_10004408_pt1 | contig 12359 bp, 13 predicted proteins | sample SI_123_September_FD_182720 | JGI IMG/M metagenome (GOLD analysis project Ga0233438, IMG submission 182720) | Seawater microbial communities from Saanich Inlet, British Columbia, Canada - SI_123_September2016_10_MG | ecosystem: Environmental > Aquatic > Marine > Inlet | place: Canada: British...
CAGAAACACATTAAGTTATTTTTAAGATAATTGTTAAAATTTATCTGATATAACTAAAAAAATTGAAAATCATACGTTACAATCATTTTTAAAAGTCTTTTTTAATCAACATTAGATAAAACTCGATATCTTTTTTATAATTAAATTCACTATTGTGCCATAATAGAGTAAATACACCATCGTAATGATGACATATACGTTTAAAATACAAAAATCTATCTAGGGCCTTATCAGTGTACCCTAAATTTTCATATCTACGTTCAATTATGGTACTCTCCATAACTATCAATGGGCGTTGTTTTAAGTTAAATGATTTTCTATTCGCTAAGTCATACATACTGAACTCATAACAAGTACCACATCGAAAACCAGGTTCATCAGCATATCCAAGAGAAGAGTCATAATCAAAGCCAAATTTATCCCACAAAGCAGGAGTTATAACCGGATCCCAGCGAAGAAAATGCTGACGACCGCCAAATAATTTTTGTAATATGTTTGCTTTATTTATTATTTTCTTAAAAGATTGGACCGAGTCTTCAAAATGCAAAGGATTTTCATAAGTGTTAAAACCAGGATGTAAACCAATCTCATGCCCTCTTTCATGGATACTTTTAACTAACTCCCTCATCTGAGGAGAGTTAAAATCTTCAACATTATCTAGAGTAGAAGTGTTCTTAGTAATAAAATAAAAAGCGACTTTGTTACCTGCAGCCTCATTGACGGACATTATCCAATCAATATTTTCACGATACTTGTCTTTAACATAAAAACCCAAATGAGCTCTTAAATATCTTAGACAATTAAAGATTGATTCAATAATATTTTGACTGTTAAGTAATTGGTATACTGATTTCACTAATGCTATTTTAAAACTTTTCAAGCCTGGATCAAATGGCCAATCTAAATCACAAGTAATAAAGTTGTCGGCTATTTTTTCTTTACGTTGAATGCAAGGCCAATTTTTCTTTATGAAAAACCATAAAATTTCTAAGTATTCATTTACTATTGGACGATGTAAAAAATTAGAAACTGATGCAACTGATTCACAAGCTGGAAATCGAGAATGCTTATCAAGTTTCCTAATTATTTTTTCTTCATATCTTGATAACATAAAAAAACTACTACCAAATATATCAATACCAATATGAGTTATATCTGAATCCTCTGTAATAGTCGGTGTACCGTAAATTACAGGTATAAATTCGTGAGGAATTTTGAAATCAAAACCACTTTCTAACGTTGACCATTGTCTTATAGGAATAGTAGGCATTGAAGGAGACTTTAACCAAAATCTTTGCGCCTTGATGAAAAAACTTGCATCTAATGTTATTTTATTTAAAAATTCAACTGTACCGTTGTGAGCATATGTAATCTCAATAACATCTCTATCATACACTTCAATAACGAATTTTAAACCTAAAAATTCTTTCAATAAAACATTAATAATATAATTCTGTTCTTGAAGGCATACATTTGGAATTTTTACATTTAAAATAATAAAACCTCTATCTTTTAAGCTTAAAGAAATTAACTTGTTAATCCGCCATCAACAACAAATTGTTGACCAGTAATCCATGAATTTTCGAGATCATGATAAAATTTTATACAATCAACAACTTTGTCAACAGAACCTACACCCATAGGATAAATATTATTTAAATGGCTAACAATATCAGCGTTTTGAAAAGTGCTCTCACTCATTGGTGTATGCACCGCGCCTGGTAATACTGAATTTACAACTACCCTAGGAGCAAATTCTTTAGAAATCACTCTCATATATGAATCTAGTGCACCCTTTGAAGCAGAATATGCTCCTTTACCTTTGAAACCTCTTATTGAAGAAATACTAGACACAAAGATTATATTTTTTAGTGATGCTTTATTAACAGAAAACTTCATTAATACAGATACTATTTCAATTACAGAATAAAAATTGATCTTCATCATTTCGTTTACTGACCTTGAATTTAATGACTTAGCAGGAGTGTTTTGATCCACACCTGCACAACTAATAAATTTATTTATTAAAGCATTGTTATTTTTCAAGTAAAGAGACAGATTATTTTCTATATTATCAACATCAAGTAAATCACAATAAAAATATAAATGCTCGTCCCCAATAGATTTTTTTAGGTGTTCTAACTTTTTTTTTGAGCGACCAACAACTAGAAGGTTATGTTTGGGGCTAAGCTCAAGAACAGTTTTTAAACCTATGCCAGATGTTGCACCAGTAATTAAAGTATAAAATTTCATTAATTTTTCATTGCTATAATATTTTTAATATCAGCTAGTGTTTTCACATCAGATAAATCATCATTTGAAATCTGAATATTATAATTTTTGTCAACAAATGCAGTTAACGACAAAATTGATAAAGAATCCCAGTTTTCAAAACTATTTAAAATTTCATCATCAGTGACACTTTCAACTTCCAATATATCTGCAAGCTCTATATTTAATTCTTTCATTTTATTTCCTTTTTAAATTCAATTAATTCACAAGTATTAATATTATTTATATCTAAAACTAAACCACTCCAGGTTAAACCCACACCAAAACCTGCTAATAGTAATTTAGTAGACCTGTTAGATGTTAATATATTTTTCAAATTAAAAGTTATATTAATTGGGATTGTTACTGAGTTAGAATTCCCAAAATTTTCAACTATATTATTAGGTACTTTATTACGTGAAACTCCAATCTTATCTGCTAATTTTTCTAACATAAAACGATTGGGTTGATGAAGAACAAAAAAATCAATATCATCCTTATTCAAACCCTCAGTTTTAAGAATCTCATCAACCATCTTGGGTACCTCTGATTGAACAAAAGCAAAAACAGAAGCACCTTCCATCTCTAAATTATCTAGAGATCTAAAATTTCCGTCTCCAATATCTTTCAATATTGATGTTTCATGAGTAGAAGGCATACGAGATCCACCAGCTGGTATTTTTAAAACTAGGGAATCTTTACCTCTATTTTTTGTGAAAACATTTATTGGATTTGTATCAGATGAATTTTCAATAATAGCTACGGAACCAGCATCTCCAACAACCGGATAACTATTTCTATCTTTTTTACTAACTTTCCGACTTAAAGTATCACCATTTAATAAAGCTACGCGATTTATACCAACGTTTTCAAGTAACATGAAAGCTTGTTGTAAACCAACAATAAAACCTGCGCAACCGTGGTTTATGTCGAAGCACAAACAATCTTCTTTGAGCCCTAATTTTCCGTGTAAAATTGAACTTGTAGGAGGAACAAAATGGTCTGGTGTATGACTTATAAAAATTAATGCATCAATACTTGCAGGATTCAATCCTTTACTATCAACAAGGTAATTAAAGCCAAACTCACACATATCAGCAGCAGTTACGTCCTCTGGTGCAACTCTGTGTTCATTGAATCCCATTATATCTTTAAGTTTTAAGGATTTTTCAACTGGAAAACTGTACTGATGTAATTCATCTACAAAACGAGAAACATTTTCAGGAACAACAGAAACAATATCCGTTATTTTTTTTCCTTTAAATGATAAATTCATGCTATTAATCCATATATTTTTTTAACATCAATTCAATTGTGCTAATATTAGAAAAATTTTCAGGTGTCATATCGATCCCATCAATAGAAATATTAAACTCTTCATCGAGTAAAGACACAAGTGTAATCAAATCAAAAGAGTCAAGTAACCCTTCGTCAATGAAAGAATCTGATTTTAAAAAATCAAATTCAGGTCGTATCGAAATTAATTTTTGTTCAATTCTCTTTTTCATTATGTTTCCTTAAAAATACTAAATCATGAATTTTTTCAAACTTATATCCGAAATTCTTATACATTTTTATTGCAGAATAATTGTTATCCAATACCCAAAGCTGGTTTTTCATAACATGAGAAGTTAACTGTAAATGATGATTAATTAATGTCTTTCCAAGTCCCCGAGCTCTAAATTTTTCATTAACAAATACAAACCTAAGTTCAGATGTTTTACTTTTAGTATTAGCCCAGTAAAATGCTACCAATTTATTATTTACAATAACTTTAAAGCAAGAACCTGATTTGATAGCCGAAATGATATCAGTATCGTCAGGTAAGCGTTCAGATATCGGATCAAAAAAATTATTTATTGCGTATTTAATTTCTTTAAAATCACTTAAATTACACTTTACAACATTATCATGAGACTCTATAAAATTACAATCTCTTTCAATTAAACTCATCTTAGTTAATGAATTATATTTCAAAAAACCTAACTTTTCCATATGGTTTATTACATCTATATTTTCCTGAATATTATAAACATACTCAAAAACAATGTTTTCAGGAGGAAATTTAAATTTAGTTATATTTAAATAACCTTTTAAAGCGATGAAATAATAATTTGATAAATTTCTAACTTCATCTTTTAGTAAAAAAAACAACCCATATCTTGATTCCTCTAGTAATATAATTATTCTGTTATTAGATTGAATATAATAATTAGTTATTATTGATGATGCATTATTTGATGATTTGAAATTATCAATTTTTTGATATAAACATTCTTTAGAAAGGTTGCTATGCATTTGTGTACTCATCAGAAATTCTAGCTCGATCAATTTTTCCATTTATATTTAATGGAATTTTTTCAATCATAATAAACTTATTGGGTAACATATATTTTGGAAGAAGGTCGTGTAATCCTAATAATATGTCTTTTTGGGATAAATGTTGTTTCGATTCATATAATAAAACTATTTTCTTATCTTCTCTATCGTACATAACACATCCGTTATCTATACCATTTAAAGATAAAATGGCATTTTCAATTTCCCCAAGTTCAATTCGATAACCCATATGTTTAATTTGAAAATCTTTACGTCCTTTATAAAGGATCTCTCCTAACTCATTATAACAAACTAGGTCACCTGTCCTATAAATACGTTCAGGATAATTTTTATTTAATGGATTTTGAATAAAGACAGAAGATGTTTTTTCAAAATCATTATAGTAGCCTAAAGCAAGTGAACTACCTCTTACACAGAGTTCACCAATTTTATCTTTGGTACTTACTAAATTATTATCTTCATTTAAAATTAATATATCACTATTTTTACATGGGAAACCTATAGGTAATTCATCGTTATTATCAAAATTCCGTTCAAATATATAATATGTACAATCTACAGTTATTTCAGTAGGTCCATATAGATTTGAAAAAATTGCTAATGGATAATGCTCTCTCCAGTAATTCAAAACCTTAGCATGCATCACTTCGCCTGCAAAAAGTATATGTGAAAGAGAATCTGATTTCTTAGATTTTAAAGCATTGACCTTCATTACGTTAAGCATTATCGATGGAACCCAAAAAATAAAACTTATTTTTTTTTCATCTATATAATTAATTAAATTCACAGGGAACATAAATGTTTTATCTGGTATGAGGATTAATTTAGCTCCTGTCGAAATCATAAGATATATATCAAGAACGGAATTATCAAATACAAAAGGTGCTTGATTCCCAATTATGTGACTTTCATTTACACCATATGTATCTGATGCCCAATCAATATAGTCAATTACAGAACGATGGCTAATGACAACGCCTTTAGGGTTACCAGTTGAGCCAGAGGTGTTAATTAAATATGCAGGGTCTGTATCAATATTACTTGAAAAGTATTCAAACTGTTGTTCAGACATGACATCTTCATTTACAACTAAACACTTTATTGTATTATTTAATCCTGATAGGATGTCTTTGTACTTATTATCTAATAACATAAAATCTGGAGCTATATTTTCCAAAATTGAATGTATGCGTCTCTTGGGATTACTAACATCTAAAGGTACATAAAAACCACCAGCATAGAGCACTCCTAAGAAACACTCAATTGCCATTATTGACTTATTCACCAAAACAGGTACAGGTTTACAACCTGAATAACCATTTTTAATCAAAAAATTAGATATTGATAACGCGTTTTGTCTTAATTGCCTAAAGGTTACTGAACCGTTTTCATCTTCTACAGCAATTTTATTAGGAAATTTTATAACTGTTTTTTCTAGATATTCAAGGATATTATGTTGCATTTCTTAACCTTTTATAAATATATTTTATTGTAAAAAATGGTAATCGAAAAATGGTTTTCCATCTAAAAACTCTACATTGATTACAATTTTTATCATCACAAATCAAAATATTTGGATTCTTTGATATTATATCGTAATCAACATCATAAGCTTTGCTTGCATCTATCGAAAGAGAATAAGCTTTATTAACCATACCAACTCTCAATAGTTCTTTTTTTATGTACTCAGGATAAAGTCTTGAAAATGTTTTACTACAACCTCCAGGATCAAGACGTTTGAATATTTTGTCTTTCATTCTTACTTTCAAAAAAAAACGATTCCAATATTTTCTATATAATTTCAAATCTTGCTCTACCAAGTGGGTTAGGAATCCTGGAAAATCATTCATTCCTATTAGTAAGACCTTCGCGTCCATATCAATCGCACGTCTAGCAAACTCATATGCTCCAGAATACTCATCTAGTCCATATATAAAATCCTTGGCTTTTGCACCAATTGCCACAACTGAGTTTGTAGGATGCATACTTCTATGAGCATTAGAATTTTTTAACATTGAATTTGCAAATGCACCTGTATTTGCAGATTGATGACCATCAAAAAAAGGTAAATTTTTATTACATATTGAAAATTTAGCGGGTGTGAATGCTAATGATATAAAAGTACCACCTCCAGAATTAAAATAATCTTCAAAAATAGTAACATAATCCATTCTTTTATAATTCTCAATCAAACCAAATTTTTCAATGTTAAGATTGATTATAACTAAATCAGATGGCAATATATTTAGGCTTTTTAACTGTTTATGAATAGCTATTTTTTCAATCATAAATCAATCCTTTGAAAGTTTATAGTTTATAAAAAAAGATATTAAATACATTAAACTAAAAGCAAAAGAAAAATAAATCATCATATTTGTTATTGAACTTTGAAAACCAAAAGCACCTATTGAAACGACTAAAAATAATAATTGCCATATAAAGTCTATTTCAGTTTTATTTTTTAATAAAATTATTGATGAAACTGGCATTGTTATGAACCTGATAAAAAACATTGGCACTAATATCTGCGCCATCTCACCTGAAATCCTCCACTGTTCCCCGAATACCAACTCAAAAATTTGGGGGCTATATATAAATAAAATTGTAAATGGTATTATAGAAATAATGAATAATTTTAATACTGTACGTTTAAATAATAGTCTGCAATCACCATAAATTTTTAAATCTTCAGCAGCTTGTTGTTTGAAGACCTCACTAAAAGAATTTCCTAATATACCAGATGGCGTATTCAATGTTCTTTGAAGTAAACTGTAAAATCCTACATAGTTCAATCCAAGTGTAGTTGTTAATACAATAGTTGGCATATTCGCACTAACTACATTTATTAAACCTGATGGAATCATGAACAAAGGAAACTTAATATATTTTTTTGCAATAATATACCTATCAATATTATTAAATCTATAATGTTTTAATAATGTACCTTTAACTTTATATAAATTTAAAAATATTAGAATTTGTCCAAGTATATTTGACAATACTAAAGTTAAACCTGAAAAAAAATAACCCAATGAACCTAATACTAAAGAAGTACATGAATCTGTAAGGCTTTGATACACTCGACCAACTGATAGTTTTTTGTACTCCGAAAATTTAATAGATAACTGAGTGAGAATAACTACTTGGGACGAAAGAAATACAGAAAAAGGCAAAATATACAAAAGATATATTGAATTCGAAATTTCAAAATAACCCCATAAGATATCACCGAATATAATAATCAAAATCATGAGGATGCATGAAAAAAAAACACTCAATTTAAATGATAAATCAGCTAATCTAGCAACTGTTTTTTTCTTCTTTGGTAAGTACAATGAATTTTCATATTTACCTGTAGCAATAGTTGTAAGTACAGTCACTCCTAGTAAATACATTGTTAAAAAACCGAAATCTTCTGGTTTATATAATCTTGTTAACAGTGGGCTAATTATTATTGGAAATATTTGTGATAAACTAATTCCTGTTAAAACTGTTAATACATTTTTGTTGAATACATTTTTTGATTTTATAGTCATATAGAATAAGTAATTTTATATATATTATGAAGATCCTTTTCATTTAAGTATCCATGCATTGGTAGGCTAAATACTTGCTTAGCTAATTTTACAGCTACAGGAAAATCACTATCTATATATTTCAGCATTTTAAACACTTTTTGTTGATGCATACACGTTCCATAATAAATCATGGTTGGAATACCTTTCGCCTTATACTTAATCATTTCTTCATCTCGAGAATTAGAAACTAAAGTATATTGTGCCCAAGAACTTGTATAACCGTTTGGGACTTGAGGTATTTCATATTGTTTCGATAGTATTATATTATACTTGTCAGCGACCTTATTTCGATTATTCAGCTCATTCGGGAACTCCGCTAACTTTTCAAGTAATATTGCAGCTTGAATAGTATCTAATCTTGAGTTCATGCCTATGCGGACATTATCATATTTATCACTGCCTTTACCATGCACACGATAAGATTTAATTAACTCTGCATACTTATCATTATTTGTAAATACAGCACCTCCATCACCATAACATCCAAGAGGTTTGGCCGGAAAAAAGCTTGTTGTTGCGATATCTCCAAAACTCCCTGCCCGCTTCCCATTTATTGAACCACCAAATCCTTGAGCTGCGTCCTCAACAAGTTTTAAATTGTACTTATTAGCAATTTTTTGTATTTCAGGGTAATTTGCAGGTAAACCAAACAAATCAACAGCTATAATTGCCTTTGGAATTAACTTGCCTTCAGCAATTGTCGATTGAATTCGCTTCTCTAAATCAACAGGGCAAATATTAAAAGTAGCTTCATCTGAGTCAACAAATACAGGTGTCGCACCTTCATAGGCGATGACCTCTGCAGTAGCAAAAAAAGTGAATGTAGGACAAAATACAGCGTCGCCCTTTTCAATATTTAGTACCATCATCGCAAGGGTTAGTGCGTCTGTACCATTAGCACAGGTTATTGCATGCTTAACACCTACATACTCTGCTAACCTTTCTTCAAGCTCTTGCACCTCGGGGCCCATAATATAGTTACCATGGTCTAATACATCTTGAATTCTTTTATCTATTTTTGATTTTAAATGTTTATACTGTGCTGCTAAATCTATAAATTGCATTTATTGATTACTCGTTAATTAAAGTCAATGCTGAACCTGATAGTTTATAAGTATCGCCTGTATGCTCACACTTTTCAGTGCCTACCCCACTAATTGGAAGTTTAAGTTGTTCACCATACTTACTAATCCAACCAATCTGCTTTGCAGGAACACCTACCATTAAAGCAAAAGCGGGTACATCTTTATTTATAACTGCTCCAGCGCCAACAAGTGAATATTCACCAATAGTTACACCGCAAACAATTGTGCAGTTAGCGCCGAGTGTTGCCCCTTTTTTTACTAGCGTATCACGATATTCAGTTTTTCGTTCAATAAATGAACGTGGGTTATACACATTGGTAAAAACCATACTAGGACCACAAAAAACATCATCTTCAATATGTACATTATCGTAAATCGATACATTATTTTGTACTTTTACATTATCACCAATAGTAACTTTATTGCCTACAAATACGTTTTGCCCTAGCGAACAACCTTCACCTATTTGCGCACCACTGCACACGTGCACAAAATGCCAAACACGCGTGTCATTGCCTATTTTAGCTCCATCATCAACAATGGCGCTTTTATGTACATGGTAATTCATAATTACAACACCTTCGATAATGACGGATGTGCTTTGTCACCAGCTTCAACAATTAGCATCTCACGAATTTTTTCAACTGTTTCAATCGCAACACGGTTTTCATCAATTCCAAAACCGTTACCTGCTAATATATTTTGGTAACTTTGAGTATGTAAGTCGGTAAAGCCACCGGAAAACTCAAGTTCTTCAGTGTCATTGCCGTCATTAATAGTGATACTCCGGTAAGTAAGCTTTTCACCTTTAACCGCATTTTCAGGTAAATTATTTGCATCAATAGACAAAAACCATTTTACACGAGCTCGCTCGTATTCAAGGTAACCACTAGAGGTTTTTTCATCTCTAAAATGAACTTCGTTATGTTTAAGCTCACCAAAAATAAAGTGCAACATATCATAAAAATGCACTCCAATATTTGTAGCGACACCACCTGACTTATGGTCAAACCCTTTCCAAGATTTCATGTACCACTTACCACGCGATGTCATATAAGTTAAATCCACATCAAATACTTTATCTGCTGGCGCTGCTGCCACTTTTTCTTTCAAAGCGATAATAGATGGGTGTAATCTTAATTGTAATATTGAATTAACATTTGCCCCATATTTAGTTTCATAACCCTTAAGAATATCCATGTCCTCTGAATGAAGTACTAATGGTTTTTCACAGATTACATCAATACCATTTTTTAATGCGTACTTCATATGCGGAGCATGTAAATAATTAGGGCTACAAATAGCAATATAATCGAGCTTTTGACCCTTCATTGAACAGTCTTCAACATATGCCGTAAAGTCTTCAAACTCAGTAAAAAATTCGGCATCAGGAAAATGGCTATCCATAATCCCTACGGAATCATTAATATCCATGGCAACTAACAGGTTATGACCTGTTTCTTTTATAGCTTTCAGGTGGCGCGGAGCAATATAACCAGAAGCACCGATAAGGGCAAAGTTTTTCATGTTAAAATCCTTTATTATAATCTGATATCTGAATCTTTAGGGTTGAATACATGTTTTACATCATATAAAACATGTGTTTGTTTTCCTAATTTACGAATTGCATCGCTACCCATTTCTTTAAATTCACTATGATCTACAGCTAACACAATGCCATCGTAGTAATTTTCTTTAAGCTCACTTATTAATGAAAGGCCATATTCATGTTCTACTTCTTCAGCGCTCGCCCAGTCATCATAAACATCAACCGACATATTAAAGTCTTTTAACTCTTTTACTATGTCAATAATTTTAGTATTGCGAACATCTGGGCAATCACCTTTAAACGTAAAACCAAGTACAAGTACTTTTGCTTCATCAACGTGAATTTTTTGACTTGATATTTTCTTAACGAGTTGAGTTGCTACATATTCACCCATACCGTCGTTAATTCGACGACCAGCTAAAATAACTTCAGGCCGGTAGCCCACTTCTTGAGCTTTATGGGTTAAATAATACGGGTCAACGCTAATACAGTGCCCGCCAACTAAACCTGGTTTAAACTTTAAAAAGTTCCACTTTGTGCCAGCGGCCTCTAACACCTCTTCAGTATCGATGCCTAAACGGTTAAATATTTTTGCAAATTCATTGATAATCGCAATATTTAAATCACGCTGCGTGTTTTCAATGACTTTTGCAGCTTCTGCTACTTTTATTGAACCAGCTAAATGCGTACCTGCTGCTATGATTGAGCTATATAACTTATTTACAAACTCACCAACTTTAGGCGTAGAACCAGAGGTTATTTTCATAATCTTAGTTAGCGTATTCACCTTGTCACCAGGGTTAATTCTCTCAGGAGAGTAACCTGCAAAAAAGTCTTTATTAAATACTAAGCCTGATACTTTTTCGATAATAGGTAAACATACTTCTTCAGTAGCTCCTGGGTATACAGTTGATTCATATATAACAACATCCCCTTTTTTAACAAACTCACCAAGTAATTCCGATGCTTTACGAAGTGGCGTTAAATCTGGTGCATTACTTTCATCAATAGGGGTGGGCACTGTTACTATGTATACATTACAGGCAGATAAATCTTTTTTATCATAAGAAAAATCTAAATTCTTCAAATCTGCAAGCTCATTATCACTAACTTCAAGGGTCGAATCATGCCCGTCTCGTAGAGCAGTCACTCGGTCATGATTAATATCAAACCCTATTACTGGAAATTTTTTACCAAACTCCACAGCCAGTGGAAGACCAACATATCCTAAACCAATAATACCAATTTTTAGGCCTGTTAATGAATCATGCATATATGTTTTCTCTATATTTTTTAAACGAGGATTGAGCTTGTTAACCGTTAGTATTAACGCTCTAAATATTAATTACTGTTCCCGGCTGGGCATCCAGTCTTTTTAAGTCTTTAACCACTTATTTCACTAACACACTGAAAATAAGTAGCTTTTAACAACCGATAACAACCATTATCGCTTAACTTGTTCCTGCAACTCTGCAATCTCTTGCTTCAACAAGTCGTATTCTTCTAATTTGCGTTTTAAAAACGAGGCCGTTATCT
>Ga0233438_10004412_pt1 | contig 12350 bp, 6 predicted proteins | sample SI_123_September_FD_182720 | JGI IMG/M metagenome (GOLD analysis project Ga0233438, IMG submission 182720) | Seawater microbial communities from Saanich Inlet, British Columbia, Canada - SI_123_September2016_10_MG | ecosystem: Environmental > Aquatic > Marine > Inlet | place: Canada: British...
GGGGTTATTCGGCATAGTGTCTTGTCTTTTGGGAATGGGTATGTTTTTTTATTTTGAAATCACGAGTGGCCCGCTATTATTGTTATTCATTTTGGGTTTCATCGCCAGTTTTGCCAGTTCTTTAGGTCCTATTCCTTGGGTTTTGATTTCTGAAATTTTCCCTACAAAAACAAGAGGAACAGCTATGTCGTTTAGTATTGTCATCTTATGGCTGGGGGTTGTTTTAATCACTCAATTTTTCCCTGTTTTACTTTCCTTATTTGGAGGAGCCTTTACCTTTTGGATTTTCATGATTAATGCCTTGATTTTGTTGATATTTACTTTAATATTTATCCCAGAGACGAAGCAAAAAACATTAGAAGAAATTCAAGAAATATGGAAATCATGACAAATGCTTTGAAGTTCAACTTAGTAATCCTCTATTTTTTCTTTTTTTTAGGGGGCGTATTTGCTGGGCCTAAAAATATTGCGCCTAAAGCCAAGGTCACCTCATCGAGTAATCTTAATGATTATTTTAATGCCAAAAATGCAATTGATGGGGTTATAAGAATCGCAGATAAAGGCGAATGGGCCTGTGAAGGAAATGGTACTTTTTGGGGGTTTATTAGGTATCCTTGGATTCAGCTCGATTGGGATACACTTCAAAATATTGATAAAATTATTTTATATGATCGCGCTTCTTTGGATATACATACGGCTGGAGGTCGTTTAAAGTTCAGTGATGGGTCGGTCATATCAGTGAATGCGTTACCCAATAATGGCGCTGCAAAAGTTGTTACTTTTGAGAGTAAGAAGGTCGATTGGGTTCGTTTTGAGGTTAACGATGGCATAGGTCTAGCATTGGGGTTATCAGAAATTGAAGTGTTTCCATCATCTAAAAGTTATGAGGATTTTATTTCATGGGTGAATCCGTTTGTAGAAACATCGCGAGGAAGGTATTTTTATTTTACGCCCGGCGCCTTGCCTTTTGGGATGGTAGCTACTGCACCTATCACGCGTAATAAAAACCAATATGGGGGTGGTTACAATTATAATTCAATGGAGATATTGGGCTTTAGTCCCATACATGGTTGGATGATGTCGGGCATTCAATTGATGCCCACCACGGGAACTATTGATCCTACTTTGGGAGAAGCCCATTGGAAATCAAGTTTTAGTCATGATGATGAATTGGCACATCCAGGTTATCAAAGAGTGTATTTAGAAGATTATGATACTTGGGTAGAATTTACAGGAACAACTAGAGCTAGTATTTTTAGAATGACTTATACTCAGTCGGATCAAGCTTCTATTCTGACCAATTTAGGGGGCTATTTGGGTAGCACGACAATGTCTGGAGCAGCAGCCAAAGTAGTAGGCGATACCAAAATCGAGGGCGCCTTTGATTCTGGTGGAAGACTCTGGGGTGGGCCTACAAAAGTAAAAATATTTTTTGTAATGGAGTTCAGTAAGCCTTTCGAATCTGTAAGCGGTTGGAATGAACGTGGCAATCAAAAAAATAGTTCTCAAATCTATGGGTCTAAACAGATGACCCGTCGTGACTCAATGGATTATGGGGTAGTTGTGCAAAGTTATTGGGATGCCCCAACTGCTGGGCTTACCGCTAATTATCAGGTCGCGGCGGGAGATCAAATTTTGGTAAAAATGGCTATTTCTTATACGAGCATAGAAAATGCTTGGGAGAACCTTAATACAGAACTCGATCATTGGGATTTTGATTTGGTCCAAAAAAATGCCGAGCATGAATGGAATCAAATATTACAACGGATAGAGGTAAAAGGTGGGAGCGATCAGCAACAGATTAAATTCTATACGGATCTATGGCATGTTTTATTGGGGCGTAAGATCATTAATGATGTGAAGGGAACCTATCCGGACTATACCCAAGGAGAGAAGGATTGGAAATTTACAAAAGCCGATTTGAAGATAAAAACGCTTCCTATGAACAAATCAGGAAAGTCTTTGTTCAACATGTACAATTCAGATGCTCTTTGGTTGACTCATTGGAATCTTAATATTCTATGGGGGCTCGCTTGGCCAGAAATTCTTGATGATTTTTCTGCATCTATCGTTCAATATGCCAAAAATGGTGGATTACTTCCTCGAGGCCCCAATGCAGGTGGATATTCCTATATAATGACGGGAAATCCTGCGACCAGTCTACTGGTGAGTACCTATCAAAAGGGACTTATGACCAAAACATCTCCTAAAGATGCCTTTGATATAATGAATAAAAACCATAGGCCTGGAGGAATGATGGGCGATACCCCTGAGGAATTGCAATTCTATATTGATTATGGCTATTGTCCAGGGAATGCGGGTAAAACGCTAGAATGGTCGTTTCAGGATTGGTCGCTCGCGCAAATGGCCAAAAAAATGGGAAAACTTAAAGATTACAATTATTTCAATGACCGTGCTAAAACTTGGACCACTCTTTTTAGATCAGGAGAGCATTTAATATTTCCAAAAGATGAGAATGGAAAATGGTTGCACGATGATCCTTTGAGTATGTCGGGTTGGGTAGAATCCAATTCTTGGCAAGGATCTTGGCAAGTTTCTCATGACATACCGACGCTATCACGACTTATGGGAGGTAATGATACCATAGCATCAAAGCTTGATTATGCTTTTAAAAAATCTAAGGATGATGATTTTGTATTTGGTTATGGAAATGGATATGTAAGCTATGCCAACCAGCCGGGATGCTCTAATGCCCATGTTTTTAATTATATAGGGAGACCTTGGATGACTCAATTTTGGGTACGTGAGGTCAATGAGCGGGCCTATGGCGATATAACACCCGAAAGCGGTTATGGGGGCCATGATGAAGATGAGGGACAAATGGGAGGTGTAAGTGCTTTGATGTCTATGGGGCTCTTTAGTTTAAGAGGAAATAATTCGACCGCACCAATTTATGAATTGACCAGCCCTGTATTTGATGAGGTCATCATTCATTTAAACACGGACTATTATAGGGGCGAGACGTTTAAAATTGTTACGGAAAATAATGGGGTTGAGAATAAATACATTCAATCGGTTCATCTAAATGGCATTGCTTTGAATAAAATTTGGTTTTATCACAGTGAGTTTCAAAAAGGAGGGGAGTTGCGCTTAAAACTAGGTAGTGAACCCAATTTTAATTTAGGCTCAAATCCGAGTGATGCTCCCTATACCAATGAGCCCAAATGATTCATTCGAGAAATAGCGTCATGAGAATAGATTGATTTTTTATTATGGAAAAGGGCCTACTTTTTTTAAGCGTTAATAGGGAATTTACATGGGATTAAATTCAATGGGAAGTTTTATCAAACTGAGTATTGCGTGTATTAGTTTATTTTTTACCGCGTTGGCTTACGGTCAGTGGGGGCCGAGTTATACGCCGGTAAGGGTCATCGTATCTGCAGACCATTCTGATTGGAATTATCGACTAGGAGAATCGGTAATATTTAGTGTATCAGTTTATAAAAATGGAAATCCAATCGAGGCTAAGGTACAATACGAAATTATGCCAGAAAAGATGGATCCTATTGATGCGGGTATTCTCTATCTTGAAAACGGGAGGGCACAACTTAAGCCCCAGCAGATGAAGACACCAGGTTATCTTAGATGTAAGGTTACCGTTGATTCCGAGGGAAAATTTTATGAAGGCATGGCTACCGTGGCTTTTGCAAATGATCAAATAATGCCTACAACTACGATGCCTGATGATTTTAAGAAATTCTGGGAGCAAACGCTTTTGCAAAACAAGGATATACCGCTTAATGCTAAAATGACCAAGATCGAAGCATTGAGTGATGAAAAATTGGATGTCTATCAGGTTAAGTTTCAAAATTTTAGACTGGGAAGCTATATTTATGGTGTGTTGTCGGTCCCCAGAGGGGGCAAAAAATTTCCCGCATTGATCAAGGTCCCAGGAGCAGGGGTTTGGCCTCACTTTATGGTTCAAGATGCGGATGCACTTAAGGGATTGATTGTTTTGGACATTCGAATTCATGGAATCCCTATGGTTATGAATGATCACAATGAGATCTATGGAGAATTATGGAATGCAGCTTTGAATGATTATTGGGCATTTAATTTGGACAATAAAGAGCTGTATTATTACCGAAGGGTCTATGCGGGGTGTGTAAAGGCGATTGATTTTATCTATAGCTTACCACAATTTGATCAGGAACATTTAGGTGTCAGTGGAGGCAGTCAAGGAGGTGCATTGGCCATTGTCACAGCGGCATTGGACGAACGAGTGGATTATTTAGTTTCCTACTATCCTGCGCTTTGCGACTTAACAGGATATCTCAATGGCCGGGCGGGAGGATGGCCTCATTTATTTGACAAGAATAATTCCCCATTTCACGCTAAGGAAGATAAAATTGAGACTTCTAAGTATTATGATGTCGTAAATTTTGCGAGAATATTAAAAGTACCAGGCTATTATTGTTGGGGGTATAATGATCAAAGTTGCCCTCCTACCTCTATTCAAAGCATGTATAATGTAATCAAGGCACCTAAGGAATTGGGTATTATGAAGGATGCGGGGCATTACATTTACCCTAAACAAAAAGCGGTAACCGACGAATGGATATTTCAAAACTTGAGTGGTATAAAATAATACTTTTGTTGAGTAGTTTTTGGTTTCATGATTGTTCTCAAAAACAGCAGCCTATTCATGCGCTTTCAAGTCATCATACGGGCGTGTTATTTAATAATCAAATTGATCTGGATACGGACTTTTCGATTATCGATTATATGTATTTTTTTAATGGGGCAGGTACGGCCTTGGGTGACTTTAATAACGATGGTCTCGAAGATTTGTTTTTTACGGGTAACAGAGTGTCAAATGCACTTTATCAAAATACGGGAAATTTTAAGTTTCAAGACGTGACCAAAGAGGCAGGGTTAAGCACGAGTTCATGGTGTACGGGAGCATTAGTTGAAGATTTTAATCAAGATGGATGGTTGGATCTATATTTATCTGTCGCAGGAGAAAAAAATGCTGAAATGCGAAAGAATCTGCTCTATATAAATAATAAGGACATGACTTTTACCGAATCGGCCGCTCTATATGGCCTTGATTTTGAGGATTATTCTACCCATGCGGCTGTATTGGATTATGACTTGGATGGTGATTTGGATGTATATTTATTGAATCATACCAATCAATTTAATGACGTAAATGACCCCATTCCAAGAAAACTTGATGGTAGCGCTGCCAATACAGATCGATTGTTAAGATGTGACTGGATAGATTCTTTGGATCATCCAGTATATGTTGATGTCTCAACACAGGCGGGAATTGAAGTAGAGGGTTTTGGATTAGGCGTTGGTGTTTCCGATTTTAATCTTGATGGATGGCCAGATTTGTACATTTCTAATGATTTTATATCCAATGATATTCTCTATATGAATCAGGGAAATGGAACCTTTGTCAATGAAATTAATAAGGCCCTGAAGCATCAATCTTTTAATGGCATGGGTAATGATGCGGCAGATTTTAACAACGATGAATTGCCAGATATTCTAGTGGCCGATATGTTGCCCAAAACTAGAAAATCCAGGGTGATGATGGCAAATAATTTGAATACTTATTTGCAATCTGCTGCAGCTTCCATGGGTTATGAATTACAATATCCTAGAAATACGTTACAGCTCAATCAGGGAGCTGCCGACCGCGCGAGCACCTTTAGTGAATTGGGGCAATTTGCTGGAATAAGCAGTACGGATTGGAGTTGGGCCCCTTTGTTTGTCGATTTGAATTTGGATGGTTTTAAGGATGTTTTTATTAGCAATGGCTACTTGAAGGATATTACCAATCAAGATTTTATAGCCTATCGAAAAAATCGAATAACCTTCAGCTCGCAAAAAAAGATTGACAGTCTTTATCTCGCCCTAATGAAGGAGCTATCAGCGGTGGAGGTTAATAATCTGATTTTTTGGAATCAGAAGGATTCAACTTTTCAAGAATCTGGAATAGAGACTTTTGTAGGGGTTTCTTCGGGCGCTGCCTATGGAGACCTCGATTTGGATGGAGATCTTGATTTGGTGACCAATAATTCCAATGCAAAAGCAAGTATTTTTGAAAATCGTATTTCCGGAAATTCAATCAGTATAAAATTGAAAGGTCCCAAATACAATCATAGAGGGATAGGGAGTGTAATTACTGCTTACGTTGATACACAAGTCCAGAAATTTGAATATTATCTCAGTAGAGGTTATATGTCAACAGTAGGAGAAACCATGATCATTGGGTTGGGTGCGGGTAAGCTTGCAGATTCCTTGCGGGTGGATTGGTATGATAACACCACCTCATGGCAGTATGAGTTGCAATCGGGGAGGAGCTATGAGATCAGGCATGATGAAAGTATGCCTAGAAAAAAAGACTTAGAGGAGGAAGATCTTCTTTTTGTAGAAGCTCAATCCATCATTTTAGCACATCAAGAATTAGATTACAATGATTTTGATAGCCATCCCTTGCTTCCTTGGAAATATTCCAATACAGGACCTGGGTTAGCCGTGTCTAGTAGAGATGATTTTGGGCGTATACTTTTTTATATGACTGGGTCACAAGGGATCAACGGTAATTTTTTTGATTTTTTTGGAAGAAATGATGAAAGCGTCAGAGCAAGGGCTTTTGTAGAAGAAACAGATGCTATTTTTTTTGATTGTGATAATGATGGAGATGAGGATCTTTATGTCCTCTCTGGTGGGATCGAGAATTTGAATAGAGAAGGGGCTTATCAAGATGAACTCTTAATTAATGATAACGGAACTTTCACAAGTTCCACCGATTGCATCGAACAAACTAAAGATCCAGGCTCCAAAATTCTGACTATTGACTTTGATCGGGATGGGGATCTTGATTTGTTCAGAACAGGTCAAACTGATGTAAAGGCCTACGGCAGGCCAACAAATAGTTGGCTTTATCGTAATGATAAAGGTATTTTTAGTTCAGTAGTAGGTCCTGATTTTGATGACTTGAAATCTTTGGGCATGGTGACCGATGTGGAAGTAGTAGATATGAACCATGATGACTGGCCTGATATAGTAGTGGTAGGGGAATGGATGGAAGTCACGATTCTGTATAATAACCTAGGTAAGGGATTTAAGAAAAGGAGTATAACTGGATCAAGTGGTATTTGGAGAAGTTTGGCTACGGGCGATTTTGATAATGATGGGGATATTGACTTAGTTGTAGGGAATTTGGGGTTAAATACAGGATTGAATGTTTCGCAAGCATATCCTATGGATCTTCTAGGCTATTGTCTGGGAAGTGATGCTCATTGTCTCGGTATTCCGACTGCTTTTTTCGCATTAGGGGAGGGCAAGTTCGAGAGTTTCCCCCTTTACGGCAGGTCGATTATGCTAAAAGCATTGAAAAATCTACAAACTGCTTGTCCTTCTTATCAGACCTACGCCCATTTCACGACCCGAGATTTGATGGAATTAGAACAGGACAAAATCCTATATCAAACGCAAATTCAAACCTTAAACTCGAGTTATTTTGAAAATAAAGGCTCAGGTAATTTCATAACCAAGCCTCTTCCCAAAGCATTTCAATGGTCAAGTGTCGAGGCCCTGCTTGTTTTTGATTTTGATGATGACGGTTATTTAGATCTGATGGCGGCCGGCAATAATTCAGGCATGAATGTGGCTATAGGTGATTTGAATGCGTCTAAAGGAATTTTAGCTTTGGGGACCGGAAGAGGGGATTTTAAAACTATGCCCACTCATTTATTGGAAAATTTTCTTTCAGGCGAAGTCAGAACCATAAAAAAAGTGATGGTTGGAGAGGTACCCTACTTTCTTGCTGCCTCTAATAACGGTAATTTGAATATATTTAAAATTAATTCCTTATATAAATGGTGAAACCATCAGTCATTTTGGTATTTCTATGGATGCTTTTATCGACTACTGGCACATGTGGGGTCTCGATGCCTAAAATTTTCAGTAATCATATGGTATTACAAAGAGATCAGCCCATAACCCTATGGGGTTGGGGTGATCCTTTGGAGTTAATATCGATCCATTTAGGTCCATTGATGGAGCAAGTTAAGGTAGGTAAAAATGGGAAATGGACACTTGATTTGGCTCCAATGTCAGCTGGTGGACCCTATGTTTTGATAGTAAAAGGTAGAGAAAGCGAGTTAATTTTTGAGAATATTTTAATTGGAGATCTATGGATTTGCTCCGGACAATCAAATATGGAGTGGACTAATGATCAGTTTCACTATCAAGAGACTGACACAACTTTTTTGAAGACCAACATAAGGTTATTTAAAGTATCTATTGATATGGATTATTTACCTCAAGAAGACCTCAAGGGAGGAACATGGCAATTGTTAGATGAGGAGACTATGGGTAATTTTTCTGCTGTAAGCTATTATTTTGGAAAAAATCTATCGTCCGAAATAGACGTTCCGATAGGCTTAATTAATGTCAGTTTAGGATCGAGTTCGATTGAGGCATGGATGTCGAATGATGCATTGGTAAAGTTTCCTCAATTTAAAGAGGAGGTGAATACAATAGTATCTAATAACAAATCATTTGAGGAGCTCAGGATTGATTTTGAAAAGGGCAAAGAAAAATGGTCCAAAAAACATTATTTGAAGGACATAGGGCTCGACCTAAAGTGGTTTGCAAAAAAATTGGATGACAGTGATTGGCTGGAGATGAAAGTTTCAGGATTTTGGGAAGAATTAGATACCACTTTAGTAGATCATGACGGTGCTGTCTGGTTTCGAAAGACTTTTGATCTTCCTGAAGGATATGATCGCCCAAGATTCAGCATCCAATTGAATCAAATAGATGATTATGACGTGGTATGGGTTAATGGTAAAAAAATAGGAGAAACGTATGGGCGCCATAATTTTCGAAATTATGATGTGGAAACCAATCGATTACAGCCAAAGGACAATGTGATCGCAGTCAGAGTTTTTGATATAGGTGGAAATGGGGGCTTTTCTACCAGCGCTTTTTGGGGTAATCCAATAATTTGGGGAGACTGGAAGTACAAAAAGGGTACGGCTATTAATGCCGATAACTTTAAAGCTCCGTTGACAGCCAATGCGAGCCCTTTTTCATCCCCAGGGGTTCTATACAATGGCAATATTGCCCCACTTACCAAGCTTAAAATAAAAGGGATATTTTGGTATCAAGGGGAAAGTAATGTGGATCGGGCTCATGAATATCAATCTCTTTTCCCTGAAATGATTGTCGATTGGAGAGGTCATTTTGGAGATGTTGAGTTGCCTTTTTTATATGTACAACTGCCCAACTATTTGAGAGAAGCTTCCGAACCCGTTGATCAATCTTGGTCCGAAATGCGAATGGCGCAGGACCAGGCATTGAAGTTGTTGCATGTAGGAAGAGTGGTCACCATTGACATCGGAGATGCTGACGATATTCATCCCAAGAATAAGGTAGAAGTTGGGCGAAGATCAGCAATAGTAGCCTTAAATCTCGCCTATGGTAGACACTTTATCTTATCACCTATTTATAAAAGTCATCGTGTTGAGGACCATCGTATATTCGTGAGTATCGATCAGGCAGTGGAAGATCTAGTTGTTAGAGACAAATATGGTTACATTCGTGGATTTGCTATTGCCGGTGCGGATCAAAAATTTTATTGGGCTAAGGCTACTATTTCAAATGGCGAGATAGAGGTATTTTGTGAGGAAGTAGAGAAGCCCGTAGCTATTAGGTATGCATGGTCGTCAAATCCTGGGACTTTAAATCTTTTTAATAAAGAGGGGTGGCCATTAGCTCCTTTCAAAACAGATAATTGGAAGGGTATCACAGAGGGCAATAGGTATCACTCTAAAGATGCTCGATTTTGAAAAATATCATTGTTTTTATTTTTGCTTTTCTCTTAATGTCATGTGAAGATGAGCCACCGATTTTTACCATTTCACAAGATAAAAATTTAATAGATACGGGTATTTATGATTCGGATTCGGTCAATATTTCGAATCAAGAGGATGTCATAAATGAACTTGAAGAATTCCCACAGGTAGGATTAATGTCTCCAATGATTCGAGACGAATTAATTCTTGAATCCTTCTCTTGTACCGATATTCTTGTGTCCAGTGCATGTTGGGAGGATGTAAAAACTTCAAAAAGTTGCAAATGGGATCAAATCTATACACGTTATGAAAATGGATGGACAGGTGCCGATGCTACTTATTCCGTGCCTTTGCCTGATGGGCGTGTACTGTGGATGTTTGGGGACACATTTATCGGTACAGTAAATGAAGACCGAACTAGGAATCAAACTAAAATGATCAATAATACTTTTGTTTTAACAAGTGAAAATGAATTCATCACCCTTTTCGGAGGTACTAGAACTAATCCTAAGGCGTTAATCGTACCCAATCAAACAGATGATTGGTATTGGCCTTTTGATGCTACGATCTATAATGGAGAATTACATATGCTACTGGCTCATATGCAACGTGTGGGAGAAGGCATGTGGGGATTTGCCTATAAGCAAGTAGACTTGGCTATTTTTTCTTTACCTGATTTAACACTAAAATCGCTTACCATGAAAATACCCTCGCCTGAAATTTCTTATGGGTCGACGTTGATGGAAGACACAGACTACACCTATATCTATGGAATAACTACCGTTGGTTATAATAAATATGCCCATATTGCTCGTGCTCCTGGTGGTGATTTAAGTGCAGTTTGGGACTTTTATAACGGGTCAGAATGGGTTTCAGAACCTTCAACGTATCGAATACATGATGGGGTTTCGGATCAATTCAGTGTTTTTAAAAAGAACGATAAATATTACTTATTAACTCATCAGATTATATTTGGGAAGGAGATACAGTTATTTGAATCTGATTTCCCAATGGGTCCTTGGCACAGTAAAAAAATATTATATTGTACACCTGAGACAGATGGCGATGTATTTACTTATAATGCCTTCGTGCATCCAGAATTATCAACCAATGATGAATTAATTATCTCTTATAATATTAATAGTTTTGATTTTTGGTCTCTTTTTGACAATGCGGATTTATATCGTCCAAAGTTCATAAAAGTAGAAAATTGGCAATAAATAAGCCTATTTGATGAGAATTTTTTATTAAAATTATGAGAATTATAGCTATTTTAGTTTCAAAAAATGGAATAGGATTATTATTTATAATAGGATTATTGAGCGCTTGTGGTCCGCAGTCAAATGAAATAGTCAAAACGGATTTGAATATTTCTTACTCCGTCGAATCAGCACCTGAATGGACCCAATTATTTTATAGAAAGGATGGTTGGTTTGGTGCAGATGGAATTTTCACCATTCCTCTTACAGGTAGAGATCGGCAGGGTAATTTGGGAAATGATTCTACGTTAATATTCTTTAGTGACACCTATATTGGCAAAGTTGTTGAAAATAAACCTGATCAAAATTCTGTAATGGTAAATAATTCAGTCGCTTATTTGAAAGGAAATCAACCCATAGCGGATAGTCTTGATTTTTTCAGTTATCGAAGTTCAACTGGGCAGCCAAGTTCCCTTTTTGTTCCAAGTAATGAGCATGCTTCCGAGGATGATTTTTTTTGGTTGGGGGATGGTTTCGTCAATCAAGAATTGTCGAATACTCTTTATGTATTTGCTTATCATATTGAGCGTACCGGAGAAAATGTATATGATTTTATTGAACCCAACGTCTCACTTATAGCTATTGGGAATCGATCAATTCCACCATATGTGGATCAACGTCAATTGACTACTCCGTTGCATGTTAAAATTGATAGTCTTGGGGAAGGAAATTTGGGTTCGGGTATTCTGGTAAATACCACATGGGCCGGCGCACCAAATCCGGATGGTTATATATATGTCTATGGCTGTATTGGTGCAAAAAAAAGTTTGGTTGTCGCCCGAGTAAAACCAAAGGACTTCGAAAATTTCAAGGAATGGCGTTATTGGAATGGAGAACAATGGGATGTGCGTTCGGAGACTATGCAGCAAGTTGTTGATGCAGCCTCTAATGAACTGAGCGTCACGCCACTACCAGACGGTAGGTTTGTCCTTATTTTTCAGGTGTTGGGATTGTCTGATAAAATAGGCATGCGTATTGGAGCATCACCCGTGGGGCCTTTTTCAGAAATTCACGAAATCTATGAAACACCTGAAATGAAAAATGGACTCTGGTGTTATAACGCTAAAGCACATTTTAATTTGTCCAGCCCCAATGAACTTTTAATCAGTTATAATACCATCACGCCAAATTTTTGGATTGATATTAAGGAAGATGCCCATATTTATAGACCGAGGTTTATTAAAATAAAATTTGATCTTTAACTCAATGAAGTGTTTCGTTTACTTAATTATTTTTTTTCTATTCAGTCAAT
>Ga0233438_10004417_pt1 | contig 12343 bp, 15 predicted proteins | sample SI_123_September_FD_182720 | JGI IMG/M metagenome (GOLD analysis project Ga0233438, IMG submission 182720) | Seawater microbial communities from Saanich Inlet, British Columbia, Canada - SI_123_September2016_10_MG | ecosystem: Environmental > Aquatic > Marine > Inlet | place: Canada: British...
ATGAAGATGCTCCAAGTTATTTATCACCTACAATTGATTTTGTGTTTAGAAATACTAACGAAATTTGGGGATCAGATGACGATACAGACATAGAATATATTTACCAGCATCTTATTTATAAGCTTAAAACCAGTATTTTAAAACCAAATCAAATTCGAAATGGATGGTTGAGACATATAAAATCCGAAGAGGAAAATTATCTGTGGGTGTCCAATCAAAAAGCATTTGATTTAATGAATGCAGGAATGTTACCACCACAAACAGGAGATCCAAATAACAATGAGTTTTATGATATGATAGATGCACAATTAACCACAGAAATATTTGGTTTGTTCGCGCCAACTCGACCGGATATTGCAATTAAAATGGCTCATCTACCTATCCAAACTACTGCAAGGAAAGAAGCTGAAGAGATTTCTAAGTTTTATGTGACAATGCATTCTTTGGCATCCCTAAATACAAAGAAAACATTGAGCAAAAGAATACATTGGATGGCCAATAAAGCAAGAACCTACCTAGATAATAATCTATACCCAGCAAAAATGTTTGATTATACTCTAAGTTTGTATCAATCTGGGATACCCTGGGAGCATACTAGAGATTCGATCTATTATAAATATCAGGTAAAACAGGAAGATGGGTATAATATTACTTCAAAGAACTTATATTGTAACGGTTGCTTTGCAGCAGGAATAAACTTTGCTGCGAGTCTCGTAAGCTTATTTTATGGAGAAGGTGACATAAAAAACACCATAAAAATTGGATCACTAACAGGATGGGATTCGGACAATCCAACATCAACATGGGGAGGTTTAATTGGCTTTATGATTGGAAAAGAAGGAATTGAAAAAACATTTAACAGGAAATTCTCCAATCGGTACAATATTCACAGAACGCGGCAAAATTTTCCGAATGATGGGATTGATACTTTTGAAAAAATGGCTGAAAAGGGACTGGTAATTGTAGATCGAATAGTTAAAGAACAGGTTGGAGGAACCTATGATAGCATTAAAAAAATTTGGATAATTCCGCAGATTAAGAAGGAATAAATATATGTAATGCTAGAAAGCACCACGATTTTTAAGTTAAAATAACATTTGAAGAATGAAACCTTTAAAAATTGCATTAATTTTTATTAGTTTACTGCTTGGGTATATAAGTAGTTTTGCTCAAATTAAAATAATGTCCTACAACATTCGATATGATTCTCAAAATGATGGTGAGAATCGTTGGGATTTAAGAAAAAATGAACTCGTTAAGTTATTAGAATATTATCATCCAGATTTCATTGGCATACAAGAGGCTATGCCCCACCAATTTAAATTTATCGCTGAACATCTTGATCATTATAATTATTTGGGTCACGGGAGAGATGGCTTGGATACGGATAGTGAAGCGACACCAATCTTTTATGATTTCACCAAGTATGAATTATTAACAAAAGATCTTTTTTGGTTGTCTTCTACTCCTAAAAAAATTTCAAAAGGTTGGGATGCAGCCTTAAATAGAATTGTTGTTTACGCAAAATTCAAATCCAGAAAAACAAATCAAATTATTCATATAATCAACACACACTTTGATCATATAGGGAAAAATGCGCGATTGAATTCTGCAAAGTTAATAGTAGATTTTATTAGAAATAAAAAATTGACTAATAAGAAAATCATATTGATGGGAGACTTTAATTGCCTGCCCTTTGAATTACCCATAAAGAATCTTGAACAGGAATTTGAAAACAGTTATAAATCAAAAAATTCACTGGCATACGGACCCACAGGTACGTTCAATGGATTCAATATTAGAGATATAGAAACAAAACAAATTGATTATATCTTCACAAAGAATTTAGAGGTACAAAGTTATCGTTGTATAGACGACAGAAGAACTAATAATCTTTACTTTTCTGATCATTTCCCACTTCTAGTTGAAATCCAGTAAAAAAGAATTAAAGTTCTTTTCTTCTTATTTTAAGGTGGTGAATCATTTTGACTTAAAAACTAAAGTATAAGATCCATTTACAAAAATTATCTTTTTTTAAAATTAATTTTTCCTTTTTAGAATTTGTACAATTCTTTTGTAAACAGATTCTGATTTTGCCCATGAATTTCTACCACTGGTATTTATAAACTGAACCGACAAATACAGGTCAAATAGGATAACTGATTTTTGAAATTTCAATTTTTCAATGTAACGTTTACGTAACATAAAATTTAATATTAAGTTTGCGTTACATAAATTAAAAATCAACAATATGCAATATCAAACTGAAATTTTAATTCCAATTTTTGGAATGCTCACAGGAATCATTATACCAGTTGCTGTTTTTATTTGGCAGTATAAGGATGCGAAAGGAAAGCGAGAGACTGTTTTAGAAATTTCTAAAAATTTAGGTGATCCTTCAAAAATAGAAGAATTGTTGAATATTTTTGAAGAAAGAAAAAAAGAGCCTATCGATTATCGTAGAAATGGAGTCATTACAATTTTTGTAGGGATTGGTTTATATTTTCTGGGGTACTATGCACTTGGAAGTATACTAAAAGGAGTTGGTACTTTAGTTGGGTTAATTGGAATAGGTACAATGATCGCAGGTTATCTATATCCTAATACTGGAAAAGAATTAACGGATGCTGTTGAAAAATATGAAAAGGAATAGCTATGGGTAAGAACCATGCAAAACTTTTAAATGATTTAGAACAACTGAGGAAATCTTCAGGTTTAACCCAACAAGAATTATCAATTAAAGCAGAAGTTTCAAGAAAGAGTATTAATGCCATTGAGAACGGAGTCTATGTTCCGTCGACTGTATTGGCCTAAAAATTGCAAAAACTCTAAATTGTAAAGTAGAAGATTTGTTTAAACTCCCCTAAATTAGAATCCTTCTCTCAAAACGAAAAAAACGGTTATGGTATTATAGCATAATCGCTTTTTATTTTAGTAACGTTTTCATTTGAAATATCTAATATATGGAACAACCCAAATGATTAATCAGCACTCATACTTTGATGACAGCTATTTCTTGAAAATAATGCAACAGTGCAACTTTCTATTCTTACCAATTATTTATTACATTTGCTCGATTATTTACCGATTACTCACCGATTCTTCTATGAAACGATTCTTATTTACCCAACGTATATTAATCTTAGGCTCAATAATCGTTGTACTTCAAGGTTGTGCCAGCCTTGGAATAATTTCCAAGAAAAACAAAGTCATTGAGACTTACATCGATCTCAACGCAAGCGATAAAGACCAACTTCTTGTTAATCTAGATCCTGGACCATTTCCAGCAGGGGAAGTAATTTTTTATATGCCAAGTGTAATACCCGGCACATACAAGCATACCGACTTTGGACGCTTTGTTTCTGATTTTAAGGCATTTGATAGAAACAATCAGCCCCTAGATGTAGAGCAGGAGGATAAAAATACCTGGAAAATTGCAAATGGGAAAAAACTTGATCGAATTACCTATTTGGTAGATGATACTTTTGATAGTGTGGACGGCAAAACAATTTACCCTATGGCAGGAACCAAAATAGAAAAAGACAAAATGTTCTTACTTAACCTTCATGGATTTGTTGGTTATTTTAAGGGAGGTAAGGAATGGTCTTATAGGGTTACTATTAATTCTCCTGCAGATTTGATTCCTTTTTCTTCAATGGAAAACGTTAGTCATACTGCTACTAAAGACGTTTTCATTGCTCAACGTTATTTTAACATAATTGATGCTCCGATCATGTATACTCAAGATGATAGCATTTCTTTTCAGCTAGAGGATATTGATGTGAGCTTGGCGGTGTATTCACCCAATGATGTGCACAAAGCAACTGATTTTAAAGAAACTCTGGAGAAGATGATGCAAGCCCAAAAACGCTTTTTGGGTCCTGCAAACAATACTAAGAGTTACGATATCTTGTTGATTTTGATGAGCATGAAAGAGCTACAGCATTTTGGGGGTATACAAGGGGCCTTGGAACACCATACGTCTACTACAGTGGTTTTTTTAGAGGATCTCGACAAAAAATCGCTTAAAAGATATTTAACCGATGTAGTGTCGCATGAATTTTTTCATACACTAACGCCTTTAAATGTTCACTCAGAGCAGATTCATTACTTCAATTATAACAAGGGTGTTATGTCAAAACACCTTTGGATGTATGAGGGTACTACGGAGTATTTCGCCAATATTTTTCAAGTTCAACAAGACCTTATAGATGAGGAAAATTTCTATGAACGTATATTTGATAAAATCACCCGTTCCAAAAGTTTTGATGATACCCTACCATTAACAGTAATGAGTACCAATATCGTAAAAGAACCATATCAATCCAATTACCAAAACGTATACTTTAAAGGCGCATTGATTAACATGTGCTTGGATATTATCATAAGAGAAAAGAGTGGGGGAGCACGTGGTTTATTGTCGGTGATGCAGGCCTTGGCAGCAAAATATGGAATGGACACTCCTTTTAAGGATAATCAACTCTTTGATGAAATTGTTGATATGACCTATCCAGAAGTTGGTGATTTTATTAAAACATATATCCAAGGCGAAACACCTATTCCTTACTCTTCCTTTTTAGAAAAGGCAGGTCTTGGTATTTCTTTTGTTGATGAGGAAATGCAGAGTATCATTTTGCTTGATTCAACAACTCCTTTTGTTGGAACTGAGTCCAACGACGATGGCAGTAAAAATTTAGTCGTAAAAGGTCTAAACAATCGCCTGGGCGAAATAGGCTTTAAAGTGGGAGATGTGATGCGTGTTTTTAACGGCACAGACATACCTGAAATTTCCCAAGAAAATATGGATGCACTGAATATTTTGTTAAATAATTCTTTCAGCTGGACCCCTGATCAGGAGGTAAGATTTGAAGTGGATCGTGAAGGCGAACGTTTGGTTCTCAGTGGGAGGGTTGGTATAGCTAAGGCAGAAGTCAAAGGCATCGCGATTAAGAAAGACGCCACCCCAACACAAATTGCACTGCGTAATGCTTGGTTGCACGTTAGTAGCACATTTAAAAATTAATTCTATTGTAAAAGTGAAATATGAAAACAGTTAAATTAAATTCGGATTATTTGGGTATTTTTTCGGGAACATTATGCATCCTACATTGTGCTTTTACACCCATCCTTTTTTTATCACAAACTCAGTTGGTAAACTTGAATCTAGAAGCACCCGTGGTTTGGAAGATGTTAAATTTTTTATTTTTGATTCTATCTTTTATAGCAGTTTATCGCTCCAGAAAAAATTCTAATAATCTATATGTCAAACGCTTGCTGCTATTCACTTGGATAGCACTTTGTATATGCATATTAAATGAGTTATTTGAGTTATTTCATATTTTAGAAGTGTTCTCCTATTTAGCTGCAGCATCACTATGCGTCTTGCATGTTTATAATTTAAAATATTGTAGCTGTAATGATGAAAGCTGTTGTTTTCACAATACTTAAATGGAAGTAAATTCCATATTTTTATTAAATTTATGGATCAGTTTATTGAAAAAAAACAAGTTGACAAAAACAGAGTGTATGTAAGCGGATTATCAATGGGAGCAATGGGAACTTTTGAAATACTTTATAGAAGGCCAGATATGTTTGCTGCCGCAACACCAATATGTGGTAATGGTAGTGAAAAATTAGTTTCTTTATATGCAGACAAAGTTCAACTTTGGATTTTTCATGGATTGGCAGACAAAGTAGTTAACCCAAAGGATTCGATCAATATGGCTAAAGCAATTGAAAAATCAGGTGGAAGCCCAAAATTATCATTGTATAAAAATATTGGTCATGGTAGTTGGGAATTGGCGTTTGCCGAAAAAAATTATTTAAAATGGATTCATTCAAAAACAAAAGAACAATGAGATTACACAATCTAACACTTGTATTATTATTTATTTCAATTATGATTACTGGCAACGCACAAGACCTTCAAATAGCTGGGGGAGGAACACTAATGGATTGGGCACATTTAAAATTTTACCAGGAAAGTAACGAGGATTTAAAAAAGTTAAACGATCCAAAACGTGTTGTTTTTATGGGTAATTCAATCACCCAACAATGGAGTGTTTTTAACAAAGACTTTTTTTCTAACAATCCTTTTGTCAATAGAGGTATTGGAGGTCAGACTTCACCACAAATGCTTGTTAGATTTAAACCAGATGTTGTTAATTTAAGCCCAAAAAGCTCTAGAGTTCAGCTAGCGCCAACTACGGCTACTACTCAAGCTGAAGTTGCACTTGCTATTTTAAAAGAGAGAAGGTTGGAGTTAGTGGTTGAGAATAATCGCTTTTGGGACTTAAGACGATACTACAATGATGACGCAGCTTTCGTAAAACACATCAATGACCAAACAGATAGCGGAGGAAATTCCTTTGGAGTTCAGGCTTCACAGGATAAGATATATATTCCTATTCCTCAAGCAGAGATAGATGTAAATCCTAATTTAGTTCAAAACCCAGGATATTAATTTTAGTGCTTGTTTTATAACATTTGTCCTAGTTTGTTTTGATTAAATATAGTTAAATGTTTTACAGTTAAGTCCCCTAATTTTCAAAAATAACAAAGGGCAAATGTTATTTATTAAAAAATAATACAAATGATATCAATAGAAAATGAAGAACGCCCTTGGGGGCGATTCTTCGTATTACACGATCAGCCAACTTATAAGTTAAAACGTATAGAGGTTGATCCTGGTGGTAGATTATCTTATCAGTACCATCATAAAAGATCCGAAGCTTGGACTATAGTAGAGGGAATCGGTACTATAACACTTGATGGAGAGATAAAAGATTATAAAGTGGGTGAAACTATAATAATTCCTCAAGGTGTTAAGCACAGAATTGAAAATAAACAAGACATAAAAGTTGTTTTTATTGAAGTTCAAACTGGAACATATTTTGGAGAAGATGATATTGTTCGAATTGAAGATGATTACAACAGAGTATAAGAAAAAACATTTAAAATTGTGGTTTTAGTATTTTCTTTTACATTTAAAAATAAAAATTCCTTTCTATTAATAATTTAGCCGTTTATGATTAAAAACATTCAAAAAATAATAATGGTTGTTTTGTCCATTTTTATGCTTTCATGTTCCCCCAAAAAAAGTAATAAAAATAGTTTATTAAATAATTCTCAATATTCGAGTTTAGTTGATTTAGTAAATCCTTTAATGGGGACAGACTCTAAATTTAGTCTTTCAAATGGGAATACTTACCCTGCTATTGCAACACCATGGGGAATGAACTTCTGGACACCACAAACAGCTAAAATGGGAGATGGTTGGGCTTACAAATATGATGACGAAACTCGACCAGACCTGAGACAACTTCATCAGGTATAAACATGAAAGTGATTCCTAAAACACCTAGAAAAAGACCACTTGAAATCATTACTATTTTTGTGTTCATTCTTATCGTTTAATTTCTAATTCAACTTCAAAGCTATCTATAATCCAAGTATTTATTTTCGTAATTTAAATTTATTTACATGTTTTTTTCTTGTTCTTTAGTTACATCAGCAATGAAAAGATCAATTTGTGTTTTTGTGATATTGGGCATGCATATGATATGGGAAATATCGTCAGTAGCCAACTGCCACTTTTCTTTTAGTTTTTCTGATGTTTTTGGGAAGACTACCGTTATAGCTCCTGTGTTTTTCCATGCCTTAATGCCAATCTTATTAAGTTCGTTTTTGCAATACTCAGCTACCTCTTCAGAGTGTTTATATCGAGCCTTTAATCCTTCTACCCCCATTTTATGAATACCATACCATAGAAAAAGAGGGCTATGACCATTTCTGGATCCCGTGATGGTGGTGTCCATGGAGCCAATATAAGCAACTCCTTTAGCAATACGGTCTTTAGATGAACGTTTGGTTATGATAACTCCTGAAGGTATAGGGGAGCCAATGAATTTATGACCGCTTATGGAAATACTATCAGCACCATCCTCAAAATCAAAAGGAACTCTAGGCTCTAAAAAAGCGCCATAAGGTCCTGAGAGTGCTGCATCACAATGAATGTAATGGTCTTGAATAGCAGAACGTTTAAGCACTTTTTTTATCTTAACTACGTCATCTTTTGCCTCTTTCATGGTGGTTCCAAAATTGGTAAGTATTATAGCAGGCTTGTCTCTATTGTATTGAAGTGTATTTTCCAAATCTTCATAATCTATTTCCCCATTTTTAAGAGATCGGATCACTATACTAGGTATGTTAAGAAGTCTGATGTTTTTCTTAATGCTGTAATGCGTCGAATTTGAAAAATAAACCATGGCACTTGGGTATAATTCTCTAGCAATGTAGAGTCCATATAAATTACTTTCAGATCCTCCATTAGTGACATATCCCCAATAATCTTCTGGATTGGCACGAAACATCTTAGCAAAAAAATCAACTACTTGTGTTTCCATTTTGTGTGTTTGAATCTTATTGGTTGAAGATTCGAAAGGATCCCCAATATTGTTTATTGGGTATTTTAAAAACTCATTTAATAGAGAGTAATCAAAGTCTTGTGAAACTGGATATCCAAGCATAAAATCTCCCCCTGATTTCACTTTTTCTAGTGCAGCTTCTATCTGTAATCTTTGTTTAGAATCAATATGCATAATTTCATTAATATAGATTATTTATCTACAAAAATAAATTTATAAATTTTTGATAACTATTATTTTTTATAAATAAGGTTTATAAATGAATATATCACTATTTTTTTAGTTTTAAAATCTTTTTGTTTCTAATATTGTATAATTAACTAGAAAAATTATCTGAATATGGACAAGGTTGATGGGAAAATTTTGATGCAACTTCAACAGAATGCAAAGCAAAATACGAAGCAGATTGCTAGCAAAATTGGTTTAAGTGTAACCCCTACTTATGAACGAATTAGAAAAATGGAACGTTTAGGTATAATAAAATCGTATGTGGCATTATTGGATCGTACCAAGATAGAGAAAGAGGTTATAGCTTATTGCCAAATAACACTTTCCAAGCATCAAAAAAGTACTGTAGATTTTTTTGAAAGAAAAATGAATTCCTTTCCAGAGATCATGGAATGCCATCATGTTTCAGGGAATTTTGATTTTTTACTCAAAGTAGTGTCAAGCAACATCAATGAATTCCATAAGTTTATAACTGAAAAACTCTCTGTTTTCGAAGAGATTGGTACAATCCACACCTTTTTTGTTATGAAGTCAGCTAGAGACTCTACAGTTTATAATTTTGATCTTCATTGATGTTCTTTTGAAAATAAATGTTAGTGATTAACTTTATTTGAACCCTATATTTATACTAATCAATTTATTTGCAAGGGATTAAGATGATATAAAAAAACGAACTAGTAAAAACAGTAGTCCGTTTTGTGTAGTAGACAACTCAATTCTAATATCGAACATATGTCTAACTTCAAGAGACTTAATTGATACTCATTATATAATGACTCTTATTATGAAAGGTTGAATCTTTATTTTTATAAAAATGAAATAATTCTACTTTTTATTAATTTACCTACACCCGGCGTATAACCAGAAAGTGTAAACACTACATTTGAGCTTTTGTTTAAAACTATATGAGTTGGAAACGTAGATACTTGCAACTTTTTCGTTACGTAATCTTGAGAGTCAGGTACAATGTTGTAATTAAAAACGTGAGTCTCTAAAAACTTATTTAACCGTGGACCTTTTTCATCCAATGCCAATGCTAAGAACAGAACAGCATCATTATTTTCATACTCCTTTACAAGTTCATTTAATTCTGGCATTTCTTGAATACAAGGTGCACAGCTAGTAAACCATAAGTTAATGACTACCACTTTCCCTTTAATATCCTCAGGTGTATATATGTCACCTAAAATATCTTTAAACACGAAATCAGGCAATGGTTTACCTTTTAATGTTGCGTCAACACTTGCTGACTGGTTCTGATAACTCTCCATCATTTCTTGCAATTCTTGTGGGGTCAATTTTGTTAGGTAAGCCAATTTAAAAACATCATTATCATCAACGAACGCTTCAACCTTGTACATGCCACTTTTAAATTTTTCTTCGGCTTCTTTGGGTGTTAGTTTTTTATTATTACTATCGTAAAAAGCATAATTTTGATTGTCAAAAAGAATTTTTCTTGACATAAAGTCTTCAGTACTGATTGCAATTAGTCCTTTTAAATGAATTTTATTTTCAATTGCTACTTTTTTTGGAAAAACAATAAGTTGAATCAACTTATTGTCATCTGCATAAATTTTTGTTTCAGGGTCCATTATTACGTATTGAAGTTCAGACTGGAATTCACCTAATCTTAAAAATTTATCATTTTCAAAACCCTTGGTTTCTTCGCTTATTTTTACCATTCCTCCAAGGTCCATAATAGTCACTTCATTTAGGGATGTTTTTAAACTGTCCAGCTTTTCTTGAACATTTAAAGGCCTTTTGTTTTGTGAATTTAAAGTTGAAAAAGAAATACTTTGGAGGACAATTAGTAGTATTGATACTTTTTTTAAATTTTTTAATTCAATCATATTTTAATTTTTTGTGGATTTACTTTTGACTATTAAATTATTAATTCTGTTATTTCTTTAATTGGTTTAGTTCATTGATCATTTCATCAATTTTTGCTTAGATAAAATTCAATTGTTTTTGCTGTATCCAAAACAGTCTTTTCTAGAGCTATGGGTTTCCAATCAAATATTTCCATAGTAGATGAAACATCGGCGCTATATGTTTTACCAATAAAAGTTCTCATACTTTTGGCTTCCCTATCAATATATCCCATGATTTTGAGTAAAAAATTAGGAGCTAACTTTGTACTTACTTTACTATACCCATTGAATTTAAGAATTTTGGCTACCTCCTGAAAAGCTACTGGCCCCTGGGTGGTAACAATACATCTTTTTCCGTTTGCTTTTTCATTTTCAAGCGCTAGTACGTGTATTTTAGCTATGTCTCTTACGTCTGACATATTAATGGAAGCTTGAGGCATCATTGGCATTTTTCCTATCATCATTTGCTTGAACATCCCCATTGAAGCACCCTCAAAATTTCCTGAAAGTGTTGGCCCAAATACAGGTCCTGGATTAATCACTGCAAGTTCCAATTTAGGGGTATCCTTTTGAGCATTAACAAAATCCCAGGCAGCCTTTTCTGCCAAAGTTTTACTTTTTGCATACGCAGAAACATTTTTTGCCTTGACGTTGGTCCACGATTTACTATCAATAGTAATAGATTTGTCTGCATCTTCTAGCATTGATACTATAGAAGAGGTTAAAACAACTCTTTTGACACCTGCCTTTTGTGCAGCCCTAAGTGCGCGCATTGTGCCATCAACAGCAGGTCTTATGTATTGATTTTCATCTTTGGGTTCGATGTTGATAAATGGAGAAGCTACGTGCATTACAAAATCACACCCTTTCATTGCATCATCCCAACCATCATCTTTTAGTAGATCCAACTCACAAAACTCTAAATTGTCTTTTGGGTCTATCTCTTTTTTAATTGCCTCAATAACTTGATTTGATTTTGAAATACTTCTTACCGAGCCACGAACAGAGTATCCATGTCTTAATAATGCAACAGCACAGTGATTCCCGATATAACCTGAAATACCTGTCAATAATACTTTTTTACTCATTTTACAGTTTATTTTTTTTACTTTTGATTTAATAGCAAAAATATTAAAATTACTATCAAATAAATAGTAATAATCCATAAAATGAAAAAAGAATTTCGCTCTGGCTGTCCAATCTCATCTGCATTAGATGTTGTAGGTGATAAATGGTCTTTGTTAATCATTAGAGATATGCTTGTTAAACACAAAAAAACTTTCAAGGAAATTTCTGATTCAGAGGAAAAGATTGCGCCAAGTATTTTATCTGCACGGTTAAAATTGTTAGAGTTGTATAAATTGATTTTCAAAACGAAAGTGCCAGATAACAAAAAAGAAAATATTTATTTGTTAACGGAAAAAGGGATTCGTTTAACTCCAATAATTATTGAAATCAGTTTGTGGGGGAATTCCAATATGCAAGAATTTAATGAAATAGATGATATTGAAAGCTTGAATATAGATAAGACTCTAATTATACAATCCGTTCAAGATAGTTATAATTCTATGTTGCTTAATTTCCGATAATCTATTTCTCAAATGAGATTAAACTTTTTCAATACTATTTTGGTCTGATTTTATAATCACGTATAAATCTTTTAGGGAGTATGAACGAAGTATTTTAATTAAAAAACGATTACACTTTATAATAGTATAACCGTTTTATTGTTTTAGTAGATAACTCTATCGAAATATCGAACATAAGTTTTACACCAAGAGATTTTATTGAGACCTATTATCATATTCAGCTCTTGAG
>Ga0233438_10004419_pt1 | contig 12334 bp, 11 predicted proteins | sample SI_123_September_FD_182720 | JGI IMG/M metagenome (GOLD analysis project Ga0233438, IMG submission 182720) | Seawater microbial communities from Saanich Inlet, British Columbia, Canada - SI_123_September2016_10_MG | ecosystem: Environmental > Aquatic > Marine > Inlet | place: Canada: British...
GAGTTCCAGCATATCGTTGTGCTTGTATGCACGCGAATCCGTGGTCTTGACTGCGATACGCGAAAGTCTGATACCGTCTATGATACTGGCGTGATTGAGCTGATCGGAGTAGATCACGTCACGATAACCGGTTTCACCAAAGTCAGCAGAAAACAAAGCTGTAAAAAAAGCTTCGTTGGCAGCAAAACACGAACTGTGCAAGATGGCTGCCTCGGTCCCGAGAAATCTAGCTATAGCTTCTTCGAGTTGGAGATGGATTTTTTGCGTGCCGCAGATAAACCTCACGGAGGCGAGGCCATAACCGTGCTCCTGCAGTCCTTTGCGTGCTGCTTCTTGTATGCGCGGATGGTTGGCCAGACCGAGATAGTTGTTTGATGCCAGCATTACTTGCTTGCGCCCAGCAGCAGTCACTACTCCATTTTGCCAGCTGTCGACCGGCACTTCGACTTTGTATGTCTTGTTTTCGCGTGCCAGCCTCAATTCTTGATCGAGAGCCTGATAGAGGGCCTTGGTGCCCATCCTCTTGGTCTTGGTCTGACTCATGTTTTCCTCTGTTTGATAATCTGTGCTTGATCTTCTGATTTACTGTGCTTGTGGATCAAAGACGAGCTTCATCTCTTTGCCAGACACAAGCAATTCGAATGCTTTTTGATAATCAGCAAGCTTGAAGGGAGTTTCCATGACAACTTTGGATATCCGCTCTTTAAGCCCGGTATTGTCATTTTTGAGCAGCCTGAGCATGGTCTCCCATGTATCAAACATCCGACGCCCAAAGATGCCTTTGACTGTCACACCTTTCCAGATGACACCATTAGCGATATCAAAACCATTGAGTGGTTTGCGTGCAATACCAAGCAGTATGACCAGGCCACCATTGCGCACTATTTTAAAGGCATCGTTGTATGCCATGGGCGAGCCCGACATCTCGAGCACCACGTCGACACCATTGGCACCAGTCTCATTGAGTTCGACGGCACGATAGAGCTCGTTGGATCCGTTGTTGACGTCGATGCAATGATTGACACCAAACTCCTTGGCCAAGGTAAAACGACGATCGAGATCGGCGGCCTCGGTCAGATAGATGCGAGACGCACCAAAATCACGGCAAAGCGCTGCGGCCATCAAACCGAGAGGACCCGCCCCGAGGATAGCGACTGATTTGCCACGCACGTCGGCTTCTGACACTGTATGCACGGCATTGCCAAAGGCATCGAGAAAAGCACCTATCTTGGGCGGAATAATCTTGGTGTCGCCACCCTTGCCGAGCATGATCGCATTTTTGTAGGGCACAGTGACATATTGTGCAAAGCATCCATCCAGATGCACACCCTTGACCTTGACCGACGTACAGATATGCTCGTTGCCGGTGCGGCACAGATGGCAGTGCCCGCATGCCAGATGCATCTCGGCTGTTACGTAATCACCGACTTCAAGACGCAAGTGCTCGGGAGCAGAAGCGCTCGCGGCTCTGGCACCCTCTCCGACTTCCTGTACAATACCGCAAAACTCATGCCCGACCAAAATCGGCTTGTAGGGTTGGTCTTGCAAATACCTCTGCATTTCCGTCCGGATACCATCATTGGTGCTGGATGTATAGATGCTCTTGTCCGTACCGCATACCGCAGTGGCGAGGACTTTGATCTTGACCTCATCCAGATTGGTCTGGGGCTGGGCGTGATCATTTACATATGTCAGACCGTTTTTGTCGAGATCCTCTTTGATCAGGCACTGCATGGTCCCATCGGTATTGGACCTGGTCTTATCCGATTTGTTGACGACGGCTGAAGCCAATTGCTTATCCTCTACTTACAAGAGAGCCGATTTTGTGAGAGCGCTGATTTAGCACTTTTCTGAGCTCTCAATTTTTCTAGGCACTCAACTTTACTAGGCTCTCAACTTTACTTTACTTATAGAAAAAATGTGATGAAGAGAAGCTAAAGGCTTTGAAACGGCCATTGTTGGCAGGTTTTTCCGATTGGATATACAGGCTTAACGGCAGTTTAGTTGCCAAGACGCTGCGCGACACTTAGATTGGAGGCGTGAACAATTTCTTTATTATTTGAGGCTTACAAGTAAATGAATTTCGATCCAGCGTCATATGAAAGTATCGAACCTGCAGCAATGCCATTTCAAAAACAAATGGATGCTTTCTCTCTCGCTCAATCAGTAGAAAAAGCCATCGAGAACACCATTGTAGAGTCGATCATGATGGGCTCCGGTGGTCCGGAAAATCTCGAGATTACCGATCATGGCCTGAGATTCGTCAGACATTTGCTGTCGTCGAGCAAGAGCATGCGCTATGGCTTTATGCCAAACCTCAAAAACATCGAATGCATTCGCGAACTTGCAAGGGATTACATCCGCAAATGCGGCAATGGGCCTCTCGCTCTGGACAATATGTATGACTTGATGCATAAGCCACAGGCCAGCTGATAAAGCCACAAAACTGTATCAATTAGTTTTTGTCCGCCCCTTGATGAGAGCCTCGAGCGCCTGCTTATAGTCAGGCGCTTCTTTATAGCCACGGATCTTGCCTAGTTTTTTACCTGCAGGATCAAAGACTACGGCACAGGGAAAAGACTGAACGTCATATTTATCGGCAAACTCAGCGTTATCTGCGCTGATCTCTGGATTGAGCTTGACCACGACAAAATTGTCTTGCAGATACTGCACTAGCTTGGGCTCGGTAAAAACATCCTGGTCCAGCTTGGTACACCATCCACACCAATCAGTGTAGACATCGACGAGCAGGTATTTGTTGTTTTTGATGGCCATCTGAGAGGCAGCCTTGTAATCTTTGAGAAAGATCAATCCACTACGGCCTTCGGCAAAAGCCAGGGGCAGCTGAGCGGATGCCAGGACTATCAGCATTAGCGTTAGCATTAGAAAAATCGCCTGGGTAGGGATACCGAGTAAATTCTGCTTGACCTTCATTTATGTTGCTCCTTGCTTTTTACTGATGCTTGCTCTGTTTGTGGAGCAAGCATCTCGGCTTCGACTATGCATAATGGCGCAAAGCCAGTTGCGAGAAATTTGTCATGAAATTTTTTGAGATCCGCATCAGGAAATGCCTTCATATAGGCCGTCCGCAATTTGATGATACGCAGTTTGCCGAGAGTATAAACGAGATATGTAGGGTCCTTGGTCCCACGCTTTGTTTCACGTTCGGCATTGGCACTCTCCATGAAGCCCTCTTTGATAAAAAACTGCTTTGCCGATTCATAGCTCATACCGCGCGTATGCATCTCTATACCAACGATATATCTGCAAGCGCGTAGCAAGGCATCATGAATCTGGACCATACGAGCGGCCAGGATTTTCTTATTGTCCGCATCATGTCCCAGGCCCTGATCCAGCATCATTTCCTCGCAATAATGCGCCCAACCTTCGGCGTTTGAGCTACAACCCAACAATTTGCGCGTTTTGCTCCTGGCATTTTTTATCTGGAGAAATTGCAGATAATGACCAGGATATGCCTCATGGACCGAGGTGTTGATGAGATCAGGATAGGAAAAGAAGCGCATATGCTCTTCAATTTTTTGCTTATCCCACTTGCCCTCGGGCTCTGGTGGAGTTACATAATAAAATGCCTCTTTGGCACGAGTTTCGTAGGGGCCAGGAGTGTCCATCGAAGCAAATGTAATCGCTCGCAGATACGAAGGGCTTTCGGCAACGGTCACCCCGTGCTCTGCCGGCACAGTGGCGATATCGTGCTCAGAGACAAATGTTGCCAGCTTTTGTAGAACGCCTTGTGTCGCTGATACCAGGTCTTGCGGTTTAGGATGATCGCTGGAAATGTTAGCAAAGACCGAGTTTTCATCTATATCTTTCGTCTTACCTTCCAGAGTTGCCAGCCTCATGGCGCAGTCCTTAAATTGCTTTTGCAGTCGATGCAATTCGTCATATCCATCGTGCAAGATCTTGTCTAGATCCTCATCGATCATTTCATCATTGTGCAGCTTGAGCGAATAATTTGTGGCACCGATAGCCCAATTGCCATTGGCCTGCGGCTTGATTACATTTTTAAGCCATTCGCGATACTCGTCCAACTTTGAAATAGCTATGAGATTGACTGCATGATACTCATCTTGCAATTTCTGGTCTTTCACCCCCGCAAAAGCCTTGGGGATGGTGTCGGCTAATAGGTCACGCGTCCCCTGTATCTGCTCGAGGGCAATATCGACATAGATGGGAGGGACCTGTTGAGGCAATATATTTGCCTTAGCCTGATCTAAGAGACTCAGTCCGGTTTTGAGTCTGGCAAGCGCCATGCGCATGCGATCATCGAGAGGAGCAAAGTCTCTTTTGACGACACTAAAGACCGAGTCAGCCAACTGGCTCGGATATCGATCAGGATCTCTGGCATACATCTTGATCGTGTCCCATTCCAAAATTTGCCCTTGAACCCAGCCTTTCATCAGCATTAGGTCGTGCCGATCGGCCATGGCAAGGGATTGTCCAAGGCGTACATCTATCTGCTTATCGTAGGCCTTTAACTTGTCTTTAAAGGCATCGATCCGCATTTGATCGAGACTCTCCATGGCCTCATCGTATTTGTGAAATCCTGATTGCAACCCCCAGGTCGGATAAAAGGCAAAGACCTCATCAAAGAAAGCATTTTCGAAAGATTTGTCATAAAACCCTTGAGAGTCATTTGCACCAACTGGCAAAGTCGGATTTAGCAATAGCGTCGAGATAAGACCGATCAGTAAAGCGGTTCTTAATGTAAAGCGATGCATAACAGACCTCTTGAGATGCCTGCCTTCGCCAAAATTTGCAAATAATCGGCGATGGCAAGGGCTGACGCTATTTTGAAAGAAAGTTTATATCTGATCCAGAATAAAGAAACAATTGAGAATGATGGTCCAGAGGAAATAAAGAGTCAAACTACCTGCAATTGACCTATGTTATAGGTAAAATTTGGTGTCACGTTTCTCAGGCAAGCAGGCAAGAAAGATCAGATGTCCTCTGGATTAAATATATTCGTTCTCGTAAAACAAGTCCCCGACCAGGGTTCCAAAGCTGGTATCAACCCGGACGGTACGATCGACAGAGCAAAAGCCAAGCGCATGCTCAATCCCTTTGACCGCTTTGCGCTGCAAGCAGCACTGCATGCAAAAAAAAATTATGGCGGCAAGGTTAGCGCTATCTCCATGGGGCCGCCGCCCGCCGTCGAGATCCTGCTCGAGTGTCTGGAGCATGGCGTCGATGACGCTTATTTGCTTTCCGACCGTCGCTTGGCTGCCTCTGATACTCTCGCTACTGCCTTTGCTCTGTTTAAGACTGTGGCTCACGTAGGCAAGCCTGACCTGGTCTTTTGCGGCTTACAAACCACCGACGGCGACACCGCGCAGGTTGGCCCGCAGTTGGCAGAGCGCATGGGATTGCCCCAAATAACCTATTGCGAGGATTTTTCGATCGAAGGCAACAAGGTCCACGGTCGACGTATCATTGAAGGCGGCTATCAAAAGGTCGTGAGCGAAATGCCATTGCTCATCACTGTTGCCAATAGCTACCATCCCCTCGAATACAAGTCATTTAGAGGCGCCTGGCGCGTCCAGAGGCTGGCTCGCAACGAAGAAGAGCTTAAAAAATACATCCACACTGTAGATCTAGATCTGGTGGGAGCTGACCCAGAACGCACAGGTCTAAAAGGATCGCCCACCATCGTCGCCGCCACCGAAAAAGTAGGAGAAATCGGCGGTAATTGCAGGATGCACGAAGGTCAGTCCATCGATCATCTGGTCAAAGACGTAGTAAAAGAGACTAACCTAGCTCAATTTATGACAGTCTAAACAGCCCTCTGACAACGAAAACACACGGAAATCTTTCAAAATGACTGACAATCAAGAAACACAACCCGACGTATCGCAGTTTTGTCCCAAGGGCGATGTGCTCGTCATCGGCGAGCAAATCCTCGGTGATCTGCAACCCGTCACCTTGGAATTGCTAGGAGCTGGACGCATTCTTGCAGACAAAATGGGACAGCCCCTTAAGTGCTTGATCATGGGCCACAATCTGGGCGACATCCCGCAACGGCTGATCGAGTATGGCGCCGACGAAGTCTTCGTTGCTGATTCTCCAGAATTGCATGTGTATCGCACCCTCCCATATCGCCGCGTCGTCTGCGATTTTCTTGATTCTCTCTCGGCTCCTCCGCATACCTGTCTGTTGGGTTCGACTACAACAGGACGAGATCTGGCGCCACGCATTGCCGCTCATTTTGAGACTGGTTTGACTGCTGATTGCACCGAACTCGACATCGGCCCCTACGAGCACAAAAGCAAGGTGGATCCAACCAAGATCGGTCTTTATCCCAACTGTCTCTATGCGATCAGACCGAGCTTTGGCGAAAGCCTCAAGGCACGTATCCTCGGCCCCTGGAAAAATCCTCAGATGGCCACCACCAGACCCGGAGTTATGGTGCCCAACAAACAGGATCCAAATCGTCAGGGCAAGATCACGCCAATCCCCGTCAACCTTAAGCAAGAAGATTTTAGATTGATAGTGGCCGATACGGTGCGCGAAATCTCTAAGGGTGTAAAACTGACCGAAGCCGATGTCATCGTAGCCGGCGGCTTTGGTCTCGGAGGCCCCGAGGGCTTTGACCTATTGCGCGAACTCGCCGCTCAGTTTGAAAACTCTGCCGTGGCCGCCTCGCGCAAAGTAGTGGATCTGGGCTGGATACCATACCAGCATCAAGTAGGACAAACCGGCAAAACAGTGCGTCCCAAGCTCTACATTGCTGCTGGCATCTCTGGTGCCATCCAGCACAGGGTAGGCATGTCAAAGTCCGGCATCATCATTGCCATCAACAAAGATCCGGACAGTCCAATCTTCAAATTTGCTCATCACGGTATCGTAGGTGATTGCAATCAAGTCATCTCTGAGATGATAAAGCAGCTCAAGGCAGTCAAGTCTGGTAAGGGGGTCGAGGCAGTTGTCGGATCGCATTGAATATGATCTTCTCCTGGTAGGGGGAAGTCCTTCCAATCTCACTCTTGCGTATCGTTTCCTGCAGCTGGCAAAGGACAGCGGCAAGGATTTTTCGATCGCCATACTCGAGAAAGGCAAAGAATTTGGCTCGCACATCCTCAGTGGTGCTGTCTCCAATCCACACGTGATCCAAAAGATCTTTCCCGACTATAAAGAAAAGGGCATGCCCATCGAGGCCGTTTGCAACGACTCCAATATGTCGGTGCTCGGCATGGAAAAAAAATGGGATATCCCTAAAAAGCTCTATCCTAAGACCTTTGATAAAACAGGCTATCTGGTCCTTACTCTGAGCCACGTCACCAACTGGCTTGCCAACCAGGTACAGGCACTCGCCAAGGACGTGCCAAATGTCACAGTAGACTTGTTCACTGGTTTTGCGGCTCATTCCGTCGCCTTCGAAGAAGGCAAGGTAGTAGGTGTATCGGTCTCCGAAGAGCCCCAATCCGAAGAAGACTATGTCTATGGCAAGATCACTTGCTTTGGTGACAAAGGCTTTATCTCACGCGAAGTCATCGATCAATACAAGCTCCGCGATTGCCCGCAAATCTGGTCTGTCGGCGTCAAAGAAGTCTGGCAATTAGACGAAAAGGCAGAAAATGTAGAAGGCAAAGTCTGGCATACGCTAGGTTATCCTCTAATCGATGGCACCTTTGGTGGTGGTTTTGTCTACGGCATGAAAGACAAAAAGCTCACCATCGGCATGGTCATCTCGCTCGATTCAGCAGATCCAAACATGAATCCACAGCAAAAGCTGCAGGATTACAAAAAGCATCCTTTCATCCAGAAAATGATCGAGGGTGGCAAACTCCTCAAGTACGGCGCGGCCTTGTTGCCTGAGGGTGGTTATTACTCGCTGCCCAAAAAGTTTTACGTCCCCGGAGCTATTCTTTTGGGCGATGCGCTGGGTGTACTCAACGTCAAAAATCTTGCTGGTATCGATCGTGCCATGGAGTGCGGCTATGTAGGCGCCAAGGTTGCTTTTGATGCCCTCATCAAGGGTGACACGTCGGAAGGAGCACTAGCTCCTTATCAACAACAGCTCGAGGACTCTTTTGTCATCAAAGAGTCGTACAACGACCGCTATTTCCGTTGGGCCTTTATCGAAAATCCCAAATTGCTTGGACAATATTTGCCCGACATGGTCAAATCGATCGACAAGTCAAGCCCTTGGATGGGTATGCTCAAGATTGGATTCAAAAATCCTCTTGGCGCCACCAAGGACGGCATCAGATCACTTGGGCTTATCGAAGGCAAACTAGATATCGGGCCGATCAAGTACAAGCCTGATTTTACTCACATCGTTCCTGATTTTGTAAAACCCAAGTACGACGAGCCCAAATACGATAAGGCCACGATCTATAGTCGCGCCGATGCCGTATTTTTTGCGGGCACCAAATACCACGAAGGCAACCGTCACATCGACGAGTTTAATGCCGACACCTGTGTCAAATGCATCAGCAAATACGACAAGCTCGGCAAGGACACGCCCTGCGTCTCGGATTGCACTGCCGAAGTACACCGCGTCGATGTGATAGATGATCTCAAAAAGCATGGCATGTCGCTCGAAAACTGCGTACACTGCCGTACCTGCGAAATAGTCTGTCCCGAGGTCAACCTACGGGTCAAGCCTACTTCGCAAGGCTCTGGTCCCGATTTTATTGGTCTCTAGGCAAAGATTATGCATTGCAAAAAAGGCAGCTCGAACGAGCTGCCTTTTTTATTGCTTTTTAAAATGCTTATCTATTTGAGAGACTATCACATCTCCCCGGCCCGACGAAAACAATAGTCCAAGACAAAACCACCCTAGATCCTTGAGACCGATCAAGGTTTGCCCGGAGTGACTGGCGATTTCATCAGCAAAGAGGTCCCCGCCAAGCAAAATGGCGCAAATCAGCCCCAGAGCACTAATAGAAACAATGACAGTTCGCACGGTCATACCAGGACGTAAAAAATAGAGTATGGCTATGCCCACAGCAAAACCACATACCGAAAGCAGAGCAAAATATGGCTTGCTACCCATTTTTTTGACCTCCACCTTCGATAGCTTGAGCCATCTTTTTTACTTGAGCACTGAAAGTCTCGACATTTTCAAAGTTTTTACCATAATCAAAAACAGCTTTTTTATTGTAGGGCTTGCTTGTTATCTTGATTGTCCAGTCATTAGCCGAAAGGGGGTTGATTTCGACCTCCATCACTTCGCCACCAGATCGCCAACTAGCCCCGGTCTTGGCTCGGGTTATCATGTGCTCGACGTCGTCAGAGACCTCCACCACATACGGCACCAGGAGCAGTGCCTGTCTTGCATAATGCAGGGCTTGCTTGGCAGTACCCTTTATCTCAAACTCTCTGACCTGTTCTAGATCCCAGATCTGCTTGTAACCCCCTTTGGCCTTAAAAACATAGGCAGACAGATCGAGCGGTATCAATACCGCCACCAGAAAAAGCGCAAATATGATACCAATGGCGAGACCAGCAGTCATACCGTATTTGAAGGCATTAGGATCTGATCTATTGGTCAAGACAAAAATCATCAACAGCAGTCCGACTCCCCCGCCTACTCCCAAAGAGCTGACGAGAATGGCCTTTAAGATCTGGAGCAAATATTTAGTCAATCTAGATCTTTCTCTTTCTCTGCTTTGGCTCATATTGTGGAGTCTGGTAATAATTGCGCAGATACCAATAGGTAAAGCGCGCAACAAAAAATAGAGGCGGCAATAGGATCAGGGCTAAAAAAACCAGATCAAACCAGTAAAAAAAATCTCTAGTTGACTTCGTCGTCGGCGAGAGCATTGTCTCCTTCCTCCGATTCGATTTTTACTCCGTCATTGGCAATGTCTTGCGCATCCACACCAATCGTCTCCATTTCATCCACACTGATCTCGATCATATCCAGGTCCCCCTCAGCCAGGACCTCGGCCAAGACATCGGCACCGACTTCTTCGATAAGATCGGCTCCCGCAGCAAATTCGGCTTCTCTTCCAGCACGAGCAGCCAGTCGGGCTTGCTCTTTTTCGGCATTGGTGCGCTTTGGATAAAGTCTAACTCTGCATTTTGAGCAAAAACAAAAACTCCCCTCAGATAGGTGGTTAAAATCACCTAGTTTGAAGCCGATCGGCAAAAATGCCCGAGTGCATGTCATGCGACGCTCTATACCCTTGAGCTTGCGTTGATAGATGCGCACATACTCGTGACGGCATGGTTTGGCAGAGTCTGGTTGTGACGGATTACTTTGGGTCATGGCATCCTTATTGTGACTCATTGTGCATTATCTTTGCTTGATTACAGGAAACTCTTTGAGAAATCTCCCTTTCCAATAGATCTTGACTCCCAACTGGTGGTCAGGATCCACGATATTGGGACAACTGAAGTATAGCGTTCGTTCGGCTTGCGGGTGGAACGGCGCTGATGAGCTAGATGCCACTGGCAAGACTACCGAACCACGTGTGGTGCGGCGGGTGTGATCAAAAAATACGGCAATCATGGTCAGGTCGCCAACCGATTCGGGAGAAATATTTTTGATCCTGATTTCACCTTCAGGTGTGCTGCTGCCAGCGTAGAGCCAGTTGCGCGAAGATACTATTGAAACGGGAGGATTGCCGGGGCTCCAGGAGCCCGGTCGGACAGACTCTTCTTTCTTTTCGGCCTTGACTATCAGAGCCAATTTGTCAGCGATCCGCTCGGCATGGCCCTTGACGGCGATCGCTTCCTGCAGCCGCTTTTCTCGAGTCAATTGCTGTGCGTAAAGGTTTAGCGTCTTGAGCAGGTCTTTTAACAATTGAGGCTTGGGATTTAGATTGCTGGCCTCCTCGAGAGCACGCACGGCGCCAGGATAATCACCAAGCTTTAAGCTGAGGTCTGCCAAAAGCTCGAAATTTTCAAAGCTTCTTTCCTTTTCAGAGAGCTCACTCAAGGCTCCCGCGGCTGCCTCGAGGTCTTTTTTGGCCAGATAGAGCTCTATCAGTTTGTGACGAGCCTCGAGATTACTGGCATCTTGACTTACGACCTGCACATAATTTTCGATCGCCTTATCATCTTTCTTTTGTGCAAAATAAAGATCACCAAGGATCATCCTGGTCCTGGGCTCATCTGCTGCCTTTATGCTCTCTTCCAGCAAAGCTATGGCCTTGTCTGCGTTTTTGTCTTGCAATTGAGCCAGTGCTGCCTTTGCTCGATAGGTCTCCGCCAATTGGTGCGGGATCTGTGCCTTGATGAGGGCAGCTTCAGGGCTCTCCAATTTTTCTATTGCTTTTCTGGCCGATTGGAGATGAGAAATGGCTTGATCAAATCGTGAAACCAATAAGGGTCCAGATTCCTGGCCGCGAGTATCGCTCTCAGCCCATCTCATATACATCTGTGCCTTGCTCAAGGCCATGTCGGCTGGTTTCAGCACCTGAGCACCCGAGGCATAGAGTCTTTCCGCCTCGCTAAAGTGCCCCATGCTCTGATATTGCTGCGAAAACCTGTCAACAATCTCGACAAGTCCGGGAGTCTGGCAACGCAATCTAAAGGCCGTGTCGAGGGCAGTGCGGCCTTCTGCAAACCGATCAGTGGACAGATAGGCCTGAGCTAACCATGGATAGGCATTGGCTTCCGACGGCCCCTCTCTGGCCAATTCTTCTAATACGGGTAGAGCCATCGCCGCTCTATTGGTCTTGACCTGCTTGATGGCCCTTTCGAGAGCAGTCTCTCTAGGGAAAAAAGTCAGAAAGATCCATGTTGAAAGAGCGATGAAAAAGACGGCAGCAAGAAAAATGTAGAAAAGTTTCCGACCGCTAGGGCCATTTGCTGGTGTTTGGGGTTGTGGCTCTAAATACATATAATTAAAGTGGTATCACCAGCTATAATATCGTGCTTATGCCAGTTGATATTAACCTAACTCCTACAGGTTCTCTAATCGAGATCCCCAGAAAAATCCGCAATGCCTTTACCTATGATGGCCAGAGCGAGACCATAGCCGCTCGCACTTGGGGGCACGCTTCCGAATGCAAGGCGGTCTGCCTCTTGGTGCATGGCCTAGGCGCTCATTCCGGCTGGTTCGAAGCATTGGCCCGACGTCTAAAGGTTAGACGCATCTATTCCCTCGCCTACGATCAAGTAGGTGCTGGCAAAAGACGCGGCGAACCCCTGTTGATGAAGCAGCAATGGCTCGACGATCTGGAGTGTGCACTGGATTATCTGGCCAGCACTGTCCCTGACAAGCCGATCATCCTCATGGGCAACAGCATGGGAGCTGTTATTGCTCTCAAGGCTGCACTTTCAAAGCGCAAAGACCAGCTTGCCGGCCTTGTTTTGTTTAGCCCGGGTTTCGATGGCAATCCCAATACATTTTCGCTGGGCT
>Ga0233438_10004428_pt1 | contig 12314 bp, 10 predicted proteins | sample SI_123_September_FD_182720 | JGI IMG/M metagenome (GOLD analysis project Ga0233438, IMG submission 182720) | Seawater microbial communities from Saanich Inlet, British Columbia, Canada - SI_123_September2016_10_MG | ecosystem: Environmental > Aquatic > Marine > Inlet | place: Canada: British...
ACATTAATGTTACTCTGTCTATTAACTTATCATCTTTAAATTCTGAAAAAGAATCGATTAATGCTAAATTCTCCATATTCTTCTAATTAAATTTTATCATAACTGTTGCTTCAACAATATCTTTATATTCTATTACCGCTTCTTTTTGAACAGTAACTTTTCCTTTACCTACAGGTTTTGGTTCTCGAACTTTCCAACGAAGTTCAATATTTTCACTATCTACTTTTTCAAGTTTTCCTTGACAAACATCATTATCTCTTGTTTTCACTTTCAAATCACGGCCAATATTTTTAAAAAATTGACGCGGAATCAAAAGTGGTTCTGATACACCAGCTGACGAAACATCCAACGAAAAATCTATTTCGTCTCGATCTATATTATGCTCTATGGCTCTACTAATAGCAATACAATCATTAACGGTTACTCCATTATCCCCATCTATAATCACTCTTATTTGATTGTTTTCGGAGACACTAAAGTCAATAAGAAATAAAGATTCGTTTTCTTCTAAAGCTTTTTCAAGTAATTCTGCTACTATTTTTTTCATTAATTTTAGCTATAAAAAGAGGGGACTTTTTGGTCCCCTCAGCTAGTTTTGTGTCAATTAAAGTGCAAATATAGTGTTTTTTTAACTTTAAAAAAAACCTTTATTATTATGAAAATTTTTTGTAAATTAATTTTTTGATAAATCACCGTAAAAATTATTTTATGAAACGCATATTAGTACCAACCGATTTTTCTGAACAGGCAGAAAATGCTTTGAAAGTAGCTGCTCAACTGGCAAAGAAAAATGAAAGTGAAATTTATGTGCTAAATTCACTTGAACTCCCAACACACCTGTCTTCTTCTGGAGCTAATGGAGCAATGCCTGAATCTCTTTTTTTTATAAAACTAGCAGAAAAATATTTTGAAGAGTTACTTGAAAAACCATATTTAGAGGGGCTTTTAATACATGAAGCAATCATTGGCCATGGGGAGGTTTACAAAGATGTAAATGAAGTTGTGAAAGAAAAAAACATCGATCTTGTTATCATGGGTTCACAAGGAACTAATGGGTTTATGGAACTGTTTATAGGAAGTAATACAGAGAAAGTAGTTCGTACTTCTGAAATCCCTGTACTCGTTATAAAAAACAACCATGAAGATTTTAAAACTGATAATTTTGTATATGCAACCGATTTTTCAGAGGAGTGTAAAATTCCCTTCAACCAAGCAAAGAAGTTTGCCGAAGGAACCAACACTCATATAAATTTACTTTATATAAATACTCCAAGTGAATTTAAAACAACAAAAGAAATTAATACTAAAATAAGAAGTTTTATAAGAGATATGGATGATTCAAATTTTAGTGTTCATATTTATAATGATATCTCTATAGAAAAGGGAATTTTAAATTTTGCATCCGAAACGAATGCGAATCTAATTGGCATGGGAACACATGGCAGAAGAGGACTGGCGCATTTCTTTAATGGAAGTGTAAGTGAAGACCTTGTAAATCACGCTAACATGCCTGTTATGACATTTAAAATTTAATATGATTTATGGAAATAAAAAAAACCTAATTCATAATGAATTAGGTTTTGATGTGATGTTTGTTGGCCCACTAGGGCTCGAACCTAGACTCTTCTATACCAAAAACAGACGTGTTGCCAGTTACACCATGGGCCATTACCTTAATGCGGATGCAAATTTAATACAAACTTTGGCTTGCACAAATATTTTTTTAATAAATATTATATTTTTAGTGTAAAATATATGAAGGCATTAATACGTTAACTTTTTTTTACTGAGCTTTTATTTTATTAGTAAATTCGCTGCAAATAAAAAATAATAATTTATGGATTCCTTCAATTTTAAAAAATGGAATAATGTTTTAGGATGGTTTGTATTTACAATAGCACTTTTAACGTACTGGTTAACTGTCGAGCCAACAGCAAGTTTTTGGGATGCTGGAGAATACATTACTACCTCTAGTAATTTAGAGGTTGGACACCCTCCTGGAGCTCCGTTATACCAAATTTTAGGAGCATTTTTCTCAATTTTTGCATTGGAAGCTACAAATATTGCCCTAACCATAAATTTAATGTCAGTTTTTGCAAGCGCTTTTACCATACTATTTATGTTTTGGTCACTAACCATGTTATTAACTACTATTGTTTCTAGAAAAATTGAGTTAAAAAAACAAAATTATCATGCAATTTTGGGCAGTGCAGCAATAGGGTCTCTGGCATTTGCATTTTCAGATAGCTTTTGGTTCAATGCTGTAGAAGCAGAGGTTTATGCGATGGCAACCTTTATTATGTCTGTTTTGTTTTATTTGGCTTTACGATGGGAAAGAGATATGAATAAGCCAAGAGGAAATAGATGGGTCATTTTAATCGCTTTCGTAATCGGTCTATCTTTTGGAGTTCACTTTATGGGACTTCTTACAATTCCAGCTATGGGAATGCTATATTTCTTTAAAAATTATAAATCGGTAACCCTAAAAAATTTCCTAATCGCCAATATTGTTATGGTAGCAATTTTATTATTTATATTTAAGTTACTACTCCCCATGACGCTTAAATTTTTTAGTGCATCAGAAATATTTTTTGTAAATAGTATTGGACTTCCTTTCAATTCAGGAACTATTATAGCAGGTTTCCTTTTCACAGGTTTGTTTTATTATTTATTAAGGTTTACAAGAGAAAAAGAATATGTAAAACTTAACACCTTACTATTAGCTACACTTTTTATATTTATTGGGTTTTCTAGCTGGATAATGCTCCCCGTTCGAGCCAATGCTGGAACTATGATTAACGAGAACAATCCAAATAATGCAAGAGAATTATTAGCCTATTACAACAGAGAGCAATACCCTGAAACACATCTTTTTTATGGCCCCCTATTTACGGAAAAATATGTAGGCTTAGATCCAAAAAAACCTTATAAAGATGATAAACCTAAATTTGAAAAAGATGAAGAAAATGGCAAGTATATAATCGTTAATGATTTTGTAAATGCTTCACAGAATACCGACGATGCTCAAAAAGGTTTGTTTCCAAGAATGTGGAGTATGGAACATGCAACAAATTATATGCAATTTACCGATGGGCTTGAATTTACTATAAAGAGAGAATACCTGGGAGAATCTAGATTAATCGATATTGTAAAAGATTTTAATCAGGACATCAGGTCTGGTAATGTTGGTGTTGAGGATTTAGATGATTTTTTAAAAGATTTTGGGCCTTTTTTAGATATCCAAAAACCTACATTCCTACAAAATATTGCCTACATGTTTGAATATCAATTTGGATACATGTATTGGAGATATTTTATGTGGAATTTTAGTGGAAGACAAGACGATAAACAAGGGGAGTACTCTGATTTACACGGAAATTGGCTTACCGGAATAAATTTTATTGATGATGCAAGGTTAGGCCCTCAAGAATTTATAGCAAGTGACTCGAAAAACAATAAAGCTAGAAATACCTATTTTATGTTACCTCTTTTACTAGGAATTATTGGAATTTTATTTCATTATAAAAATGATCCTAAAAACTTTTGGGTACTTTTAATATTCTTTCTTTTTACAGGTATTGCTTTAAAAATTTATTTAAATGAAAGACCTTTTGAACCAAGAGAACGAGACTATGCTTTAGTTGGATCTTTTTATGTTTTTGCAATGTGGATTGGCTTTGGAGTATATGCTTTGTTTGAAATAGTCAAAGAAAAGATAAAACCAAAATTAGCGGTTCCAATTGTTTTAGCTTCAACTGCATTGGCAGTTCCTGTTCTAATGGGGTCACAAAACTGGGACGATCACGATCGGTCTAATAGATACACTGCACAATCTATGGCAAAAATGTATTTAGATTCCTGTGATGAAAATGCAATTATATTTACCATAGGTGATAATGACACCTTTGCATTATGGTATGCACAAGGAATTGAGGGATACCGGCAAGATGTTCGAATTGTTAATACAAGTCTTTTTCAGACCGATTGGTACATTGACGATATGAAAAAGAAAGCTTTTGATAGCGATCCGATTCCCTCTCAACTTAGCCATGATAAATACAAGTATGGCTCGAGAGACTTTCTATTCTTTCAAAAAACAAGAAAAGATACTATTAATATTAAAGATTGGATGGATTTTGTTGCTAATGACAGTAAAAAAACACAAGTAGAATTGGAAAGCAGACAATGGGTTAACACTTTTCCAACGAAAGTGATTAAAGTACCCGTGGATAAAGAAGCTGTTTTGAAAAACGGAATTGTTGATCCTAAAGATGCTGATAAAATAGTTTCCAACATATATATAACTTTAAAAGGAGATGTTATTTATAAAAACAGGCTCTTAATGTTAGATGTAATTGCAAATAATAATTGGGAGCGTCCAATCTATTTTAGTGGAGGTGCTTTTGGAGACGACGATTATATTTGGATGAAAGAATTTTTACAATTAGAAGGCGTTTTATATAAACTAGTACCTATTCGAACTCCTTTAGATAAAAATAATCCCTACGAAATGGGACGAATAGATGGAGATAAAATGTACAATATTGTTATGAATTGGAAATGGGGAAATAGTGGTGATTCAGCTATTTATCATGATGTGGAAACAAGAAGAAATGGAATAACTTACAGAAGCACGCTCTCAAGATTAGCAAATATTTTGATTGAAGAAGGTCAAAATGATAAAGCAGAAAACGTACTAGATTTGGCTATGGAAAAAATGCCTGTAGATTATTTTGAGTTTTATTCTCTGCTAGAGCCTTTTATCCTGTATTACTATCAAATAAATAAAGTTGAAAAAGCACGGGCAGTATACCAATCTGTGGTCAGACATTATCAAGAACACTTATTCTTTTATAGCAAACTAAGCTACAATAAACAAGAGGCTATTGGAGATGAAATATTTAGTGATTTAGGGCGCTACAGAGGGCTATTAGACGTCTTGGCTTCTTTTGACAATCAAGAGTATACCGATGTTGAAGCTGAGAAATTTAATAAGTATCTTCAAAAATTTAATTTTTCAGATAACCAAAATGACTTATTGGAAGTGGAGGAAGAAATTTTTAATGACAGTTTGCTAGACTCTTTAGATCAATAACAACTTTTATTAAAGCTTGCCGAAGTCCAAAATGAATCATGTCTAATATATTATTCTAGAAAATTAATTTAAACATATTCATTAACAAGACCAATTAACGTATTAGCGTCTTGTTCTCCGCTTTGGCGCCATTTCATTTCGCCTTGTTTGTAAATCATTAAAGTTGGTAATCCTTTAACACGAAGTGCTTTAGATAATTCTTCATTTTTTTCGACATCAATTTTTATAACTCTAGCCTTATCGCCTAAAGCAGCTGCAACATCTCTTAACACGGGATGCATTTCTTTAGATGCTTCGTCCCAGTCTGTATAAAAATCAAATAATACAGGAACTTCGGTTTCAATTAATTCTCCAAATTTTGACATAATTTCTAAGTATTGGTAAATAACTGTTTTGCAAATATAGTGTTTTCAGGGAATTATGTATTAGAGCTCTTTTTTTTGAGCTTTATCACAGTAATCTCTGGCCAGATTCCTACCCGACCCGGATAGCCTAAAAACCCAAATCCACGATTTACATTTATAAATCTTCCTTTTTCTTGGTAAATTCCCGCCCAGTTCTCGTACCTATATTTAACAGGGCTCCATTTTATCCAACCTGGTATTTCGATACCAAACTGCATTCCATGAGTATGTCCACTTAAAGTTAATTGAAAATTACGATCGTCTTTCTTAACTCTCGACTTCCAATGCGAAGGATCATGACTTAATAAGATTTTAAAATCACTAACATTAATATTTTTACAAGCTGCGTCTAAATCTCCTGCTTGTTTGAAGCCATTTTCACCCCAGTTTTCAACTCCAACGATTGCAATTTTTTGATTTTTTCTCTTGAGATAAAAATTCTCATTCAGTAACAAATTCCAACCCATTTCAGACTGGATTTTTTTAAGCTTATTTAAGTTTTTTAATTTTTCTTCTTCACTGTTCCAACGAACATAATCTCCATAATCATGATTTCCTAAAACAGAAAAAATACCTTCTTTCGCACTTAAATTAGAAAATAACTCTTTCCAATCATCCATTTCATCAGCAACGTTATTAACTAAATCTCCAGTAAAGAATATAGCATCACTATCTTGTTGGTTTATTAAGTCTACAGCATAAGAAATTTTGTTTTTATTGTCAAAACTACCACTATGAATATCACTTATTTGTGTCATCGTAAAACCGTCAAATGCCTCTGGTAAGTCAGCAAACTCCAATTCATATTTTAATACTTTAAAGTTATATTTCCCTTTAATCATACCATATAATAAAGTGGAAAAAGGTATTGCTGCAACTCCTAAAGCAAGTGTACTTAAAAATTTTCTTCTAGATGGGATATAAAAATTTTGCTCATTTGTAAAAATTTTAAAATAAAATCCTGATATAAGTCGCGTTATATCCTCTCCTAACATAAAAATAATCACTAGTAGTTTTGGAATAATTAACGCCAAAAATAAACCGAACAAATAGCTTATTGGAGGTTGAGAGAAATGAGTTGAACTATTTGAATTCAATAAAAAATATAATGAAACGATGACCACTAAAGAGGCTAATAAATAAATCCCTGTTATCCAGAAATTTTTTGTGAGAGTTCTGATTGCTTGTAAGGCATATAAATCAATCAGAGTATAAATTATAATAAAAAAAAACCAGCGCATTGAACAGATAATTATTTTTTTAAATATAATATGTTTCACATAACATTTATAAAATTTAGCCAATCTTTAACTTATTGTATAAAAATTAGTAAAAGATTTAATGAATCAATAGTAGATTTTTTTCTACTACTTGAGATTTATCTCAAAAATATTATTGGTTTCTCCCATTTTTGAAATTTCATAGACAGAAGTTAGTTTTAAATTGTTTAATGATGCTATCGAAGTAATAATTTCGATTTGACAATCTTCTGAGAGAATCATATTCACCTGATTGTGGTTGGTCATGAAGTTTGGTAATTGATTAAATAGACCTTTAAAATATTCGAAATCTTCACCACAAAACCAAGCTTTTTCTTTTACGTTTTTTGCTTTTTTAGGATAATATGGCGGATTGATTATAATATAATCGAAGGATTTATTTTTTAAGTTTTTAAATAAATCGGAATCAATGACGTCTACTTTAAGGTGATTTTCAAAAGAGGCTTTTTTCAAATGATCTAATGCGATATTATTAATATCTGTAGCGGTAACAAAGGCTCCTTTTTTACTAGCTAAAAGTGAAATAATTCCAGAACCACAACCCAACTCCAAAAAAGCTTTGTTTTTTAAATCTAATTCAACTATATAATCTAGTAATATTTTAGTGCTTAAGGTTAGATGAGGAGGAAACACCTCTGGATGCACCAAAACTTCAATATCCTGATAGTTAAATTTTCGTGGTTTGCTATAATAGTAAGTTAAACCGATTTTTAAAAATGGCTGTGTAATGCGTTTTATAATGTTTCTTAACTTTGACATTATTCAGAGTAAAAGCCTTGAGTTTCAGGTTGACGATATTTCCAAATTTTATGCATGATTTTTATTTCATAAGGATATTTATAAAAACCCGTTATATATCGAATCTTAGAAACACCCCTTAACAAACTCCTCTTAAATCCCTTAATTCTAAAATCGGTTGCAGTTGGATAATAGCCATTTAAAACTGTTTCAAAATTCATAATTCGATCTACCATTTTTGGAGTTAACCAGGGCGTTAGTGGATTTTTTCTTAAATCAAAATTTTCCCAAGCTGGAGCTAACCAATCTTCAAGATTTTTAGGAAAACTAAAGCCCGCTTTTTGAATTTGTTCATACAACTCAGATCCCTCGGTAGCTACGGGACTGTACAAATAAATAATAATTTCAGCATCAGGGTTAATTTGTTTAACTTCTTTTATAAAATTAATATCCCATTCTATTTGAGCCATCACTTTTTCGGGAGTTTCAGCAGGCATACCTAATACAAAAGAAAGTTCTGGGATGATACCAATTGGATATAACCTTTTTACAAACTCTTTGATGGTTTTCCCAGTTTGAGTTCCTCCTTTATTCATTTGTTTTAGGATTTCATCATTACCAGTTTCAGCTCCCAAAAAAATCATCTTACAACCAGCTTCTTTCATTAAAATTAAATCGGCATCACTGTATTTGTTTATAGTGTCAATTCTTCCTTCCCCCCACCAAGTGATACCATCATTTTTAATCAATTCAGAAAATTCGATGACTCTTTTCCTAGAAGTAAAGAAATTATTATCATGAAACTCTATGGCTTCTATACGATAAGTATCCTTAAAATATTTTACATCTTTATAAACTGATTCTGCAGATTTTGCTTTCCAACGACCCTTATAAATAGGAACTACGGCACAAAAAGAACAAGTGAAAGGACAGCCTAGACTAGAATGGTAACTAAAGGTGTTTCTTCCCAAAAAAGTTTTACTTAAGTAGTTTTCTAAGTTGTAAAAACTATTTAAATGTTGATAAGGTAATTTTGGCAACGAATCCTGATCTAACAGTTCTTCTTTTGCTGTTTTTATGATTTCACCTTCTTCATTTTTAAAAATCAAGTTTTTTATAGTTGAAATTTCAGCATGATTATTATCCTCTAAAACCCTTATTAATGAAGGAAAAGCAATATCGCCAGGTCCATTTATAACATAATCTACAAAACCAGACGAGATGGAAACCTGGTATTGGTTGGAAGCAAAATATCCACCCCAAATAGTAATACAATCTGGATATTTGTCCTTTATTTTTTTAGTAAAAGGAATGGCTTGTCTTAATTGAGGTCCAGGCATTACAGTACTACAGAAATATTTAAAATTTCCTGTTTTAAAATAAGAATCAATTTTCTCCCAAGGATCATTTTCTAAATTTCCATCAACAAACACAAATTCGTAAATCCCATAAATAGAAGCTCCCACTTGTAAAATAGAATTTGGAATTCGATGTTTAGCATCGGCACTTTTAGGGTTAAATATGAGAATTTGGTTATTCATATAGAAAAAAATAGTTTAGCAATTTAAAAATTATTTAATGATTTCTCTTTAAAAAAGTGATAAGCATTTTTGTATGCTTTACTTGCATTATCCAATAAATCATCATGAATAGTTATAGCTTTAGAATTGGTTTTAAATATTGTTCCTTTAGTTATATTTGAAGAAGGATCCCCCCATTTTTGAGTATACTTTTTTAGCTGGTATTCTTTTTTTAGAGGATTGTTTAAGTTTAAAAAAACTGATAAATTATTTAATACCTCATCTGGTTTTTCTATTAATTCATCATAGTCAATAAAAAACCAATTGGAAGGTTTTAATAAGGATATAAAGTCTATTAGATAACTCAGTCTATCCATGTAAATACTAGTAACTGTTTCCTGGCTCATTGGCATATTTTTATTATTAGATAAGTTTATGATACTTGAGATTGTATCTTGAGGGTTTCGTATCAAAATGATATGTTTGTTGCTATTAGGAATAATAACATTTCTATTCGGAGTGACAGAGCCATGATTAACTTGATTTACAATATACTTGCATTTTTTAAATAGTTGACGTGATTTTCTTCTTATGTCAAATTCAGATTTTATTAGGCTTTCAAAATTTTGATACTTAATAAAATATTCACCAAATCCAATAATTTTATTATGATCTGATAAAACATGCATTAATAAGGAACTGCCACTTCTTGGATGCCCCATGATAAATAGGAAACGTTGGCCTTTATCAGGTCTAAATGGTTTCCATATCTGAATTAGTATGTTTTTAATAAAATTTTTCAATTCTTAGTTTTTTTTATCCAAAACCACAATAAAACAACAATAGCCCATTGTCCAAGAACTTTCAATAGTAGGGCTCCTGTTATATTCCAATATTTTATTAAAAAATATCCAGCGAATAATTGGAAGATTAAAATTAAAGAAGTGAAATAAGCTATTTTAATTTGGTGATTTTTTTTATAATATTCATTTACCAATAGAATATTTAAAAATAAGGGAACTACAAATAAAAAAGCTAAGCCATACTGTAATTTTGAGAAGGTAAACCGATATAAGTAATTTAAAACAAGAGAAATTATTAATGTAGCAAAAAAAGCAAATCCCCAACCGTAAAAAAAGAATTTTTTTTGAATATCTTTTATTTTTTGGTTTTTAAACCGATAATAATTTTTAAGATAGGGAGTAATAAAAAAGGCACTTGCCATTTGTGATAATGCTAAAAAACTAATTAACATTTGATATTTGCTGAGTAAGGTAAAGTTGAAAAATAAAGCTCCATAATAGGTATCTACTCTTGACCTTAATGTCCCTAAAGCAAGAGGAATAAAAAATGGTAAAGACTTTTTCAACTCTTTAAATTGAAAATTAACAGGAGTATTCTTAAAGTCTCCAATAAAAAAACACAAAAAAGTTAAAAACTTTACTGTAAGCGCGATTACAATTAGTTGTATTAAAATCTTTAAATTTAACACCTCTATTTCTAGAATTACCATTAGTAAAAGAGTCACTAGAAAAAACGATTCGACTCCTATATTTAATTTGAATTTTCTATTGAAAACTATCAATGATTTAAATGATTGATTCAAAAATTTTAATAGTACCAATAACAAAACATCAATCTCTATGTCCAAGAAGGCTGGAGTGAAAAATATTAAAATCCCACTAGGAATCAATAAAAAACTTCTAACTAAAATATTATTAAGCCACTTCTGATTTACTTTTGATGGAAACTCGCTAAAAGTCTTCAGCAAATAATCATTATTCCCAAACGATAAGAAAAGTAAAAATAGGTTACTCCAAATTAATATTTCTGCGTATTCTCCCCATAATTCAACAGACTTAAATCTAACGATAACCAATGATAAAAGAACAACAGATAAAATGCTTAAAATTTGACTTACGCCAAAAAGTGAAATGACTTTAATCCTATTTTTTGCTTTTTTTAAGGGATTCATTTAGTATTTGACTCGTTTTTTATGCTAATATGAGATAATATTTTAATTCTTGAATAATAAATAATAGTTTTGATTATGTTTTCTAAAGTAATTGAAAAGTTTAATAAGTTTCCACTATTGTATTTAGGCCCACTATTTCTTGTGTTATTTTATTTTCTTTTTCAATCATTAACATATAATATCCATGATTTTTCTAATAGCTATTTTTCCGCAAAATTAATTAGAGAATCACTTTCATCAAATCTTTTGTTTGATATTTATGAGTTCAATAGTTATATATGGAATTTAGGTTACACCAATGTATTGGTAGATTTTTATATAAATAGTCCTTTTACAATTACATTTTTTTATCCTTTTACTTTTATAGAAAACCCTTATATAGCCAAAGCAATTTATAATTTAATTTGTATTGTTTTATTTAGTTTTAGTCTTTATTTACTTGTACGAGATAAATTTAAAAAACGATATGAGATTTTATTTTTTTTACCCATCCTTTTTTTTGTTCCCATTCGTAACGGAATATTATTTGGACAATCTTATTTTTTAATTTTTGCTTTAGTTGTATTTGGATTCTTATCCATTGAAAATAAAAAAGAAAAACTCGGAGTAAGCCTAATCAGCATTGCAGTTTTATTGAAGATATTCCCAGTTTTTTATGGAGTCGCATTATTGTTTTATAAAAATTGGAAAGCAATAATTGTTGGAATAATCTCTTCACTTATTTTAATAAGTTTTTCAATATTTATTACAGGATTCCCTATTTGGGAGACTTACCTGTTAGAAATTTTACCAAATGCAATACAAAATAATAGCACTGTTGACTATCGTTACAATGCACAGTCTATGGATGTTTTTTTTAAGACTCTATTTGTTGAAGACTCATATTATAATCCAGATGCATTATTTAATAATGAGCAAGTTTACATTTTATTAAAGTGGTTATTTAAATCGAGTGTGATTGCTTTGACTGTTGGACTTAGTTTTAAAAACAAAAAAAACCTTTTCAGACTTTTATCTTTTTGGGTGGTTGCCTTGTTTTTATTACAAAGTAGGACAGCTACCTATGCACAGATTTTGTGGATCATACCAATGATTTGTTTATTAAATCAAAAAATATCGAACAAAAAAAAAATAGTTTCTCTCCTATTTATTCTAATCATATGTAATATTCCAGTTTATCAACTCGAACCATTACCGATATTTTTTAAATTTTTAAGATTATGGTTTACTATTTTATTAAGCTTTTTATTTTTTAGTAGCTTTTCAATTAAACCAGATTATAAATGGTTTATCTTCGTTTTG
>Ga0233438_10004432_pt1 | contig 12308 bp, 8 predicted proteins | sample SI_123_September_FD_182720 | JGI IMG/M metagenome (GOLD analysis project Ga0233438, IMG submission 182720) | Seawater microbial communities from Saanich Inlet, British Columbia, Canada - SI_123_September2016_10_MG | ecosystem: Environmental > Aquatic > Marine > Inlet | place: Canada: British...
CTTGGAAACAGCAAGTGAGTTTAAAACCATTTGAAGTAGGCGCTATTTTAACAATATTTAAAAGCGAACTTCCAAAATATGAAAAGAAAAAAAGCAGTTATCTAAAATTAGTATTAAAAGAAAAAGGGAAAATAATCTCATCCAAAAATATTTACTTTTTGCCATTTAAAGATTTAGAAATAGTTAATCCCGAGATTGAGTATAAGCCAATAGTAAATGAGAAAGAGCATAAACTAGATTTAATAATAACTTGTAAAAAATTTGCAAAAGGGATTAATATCACCTGTAATAGCCAAGAGAATTTTTCTGATAATTTTTTCGATTTAGATGCTGGACAACGAAAAAAAGTTAGTATTTTAATTAATACTCTAGAAAACCCGGAAGAAATCTCAAATTCTATAAAAATAAAGAGTTTGTGGGATGGGTTTTAAGCCCTTTACCAATTATAATTAGAATCAAAAAACACTCATTTTAGTTGATTTTTTTAAAAAAAAAGTGATTTTTCGATGATTTTAGCTGTTTTTCAATTAAAAATTAAAGTTTTTATGAAAATTAGACTGATTGTTGTAGGGGAAACTAAATCTTAATTTCTTGTAGAAGGTGAAAAAGTATACTCAGAGAGGCTCAAACACTAATGTAAATTTACAGAATTTATAATTCCTGATGTTAAAAATAGAGGCAAATTATCTACCATGGAGTTAAAAAATAAAGAAGGAGAAAATAGATTATCAGCTATTAATAATAGTGCTGAAGTGATTTTATTAGACGAAGATGGAAGTTGTTTTTCCTCTTTTGACTTTTCAAAATTTTTAAATAAAAAAATGTTGTCGTATAATAAAGAGTTGGTTTTTGTGGTGGGGGGTGCTTTTGGTTTTTGGGATCAGGTTTACAAAAGATCAAATTCAAAGCTTAGTTTATCTAAAATGACTTTTTCGCATCAAATGATAAGGTTGCTTTTTAAAGAACAATTATATCGATCACATACTATTCTAAAAGGTGAGAAATATCATCATGAGTGAGTCGGAATTGAATGATTTTTTATGGATCGCTTTATATTTTTCTAATGTGTAGTATTAATTAGGCTGGTAATTATTATCTAAATCACACGATTATATTCCTTGTTGTCAAACTCTTTAGTCTGCATAAAACCCCTTTTATGTCAAAATGAACGGTATATTATGTTTCTTTTTTAAACTAAAGCTATTAAATAAGTAATTTAAATTCTTTAATGAATGAGATCAATTTCTTTGGTTTATTAAGTGTCTTCTGGGCCTTTTCGAGAGATAATATGCTTGGTTTATAATTTGAACTTGTTAATGCCTATTAAATAAGGTAAGATTTATTTTTATCCTAAAGTGGCTTGTAATCTTTCTTGGGGAGTATCTTATACCTTCGTTCTAATGATTTTGAAGACCTGTCAATAGAGTGATTTCAAACAACAGTTTAAGGCTTGTATTTAGATAAAAATATTTTTAAACTAGCTCAGTTTAAGTAATTCACGTTTATTAAGTCTATTGTGTTGCCACTGTATGCTAATCATCTGATTTTTATAGCTCCGATTCAATTTGAGTCAGTTTTTAACTCTGATTTACCCTTGCTGTTAGAAAAACAATTAAAAAAAGAAACTAATAAGTTTTTAATTCTACTTTTGTACTTAAAGTAATAAAAATTAAAACTGGAAAGTTAATATTAGGTATCTCTGCGTTTTACCACGATTCGGCTGCAGTAATTATTGTGGAAGGCAAAGTTATTGCGGCAGCCCAAGAAGAAAGATTTACAAGAGTAAAGCAGGATTCAGCTTTCCCTATCAATGCAATTAAATATTGTCTAGAAGAAACTGGATTTTCTATAAATGAACTTGACGCTATTTCTTTTTATGATAAGCCACTGCTAAAATTTGAAAGATTACTAGAAACCTATTATTCGTTTGCCCCTAAAGGTATTATGTCTTTTATTAAATCAATTCCGGTTTGGCTCAACGAAAAGATGTTTTTAAAAAGGTTATTATTTAAAAACCTTGAGAAAATCTCAAAATTTGATAAAAAAAAGATCAAATTATTATTCCCTGAGCACCATTTGTCTCATGCGGCTAGTGCATACTACCCTTCTTCTTTTAGTAATGCTGCTATAGTAACTATAGATGGTGTTGGAGAATGGTCAACTGCGTCAATTTGTCATGGGATTAATGGTGATATAAAAAATTTAAAAAATTTAAACTTTCCACATTCATTAGGCTTACTATACTCTTCGTTTACTTATTTTTTAGGTTTTAAAGTCAATTCTGGAGAGTATAAATTAATGGGGCTAGCTCCATACGGCAACCCTAATTCAATTAAAACTAAAGAGTATATTTCAATAATTAAAGAACACTTAATTGAAATAAAAGAAGATGGCTCAATTTGGTTACACCAAGAGTTTTTTAATTACGCCACAGGATTGAAAATGATAAAAGTCAAGAAATGGGAAAAACTTTTTGGTTTTCCTAAAAGAGAATCTGAAGATGAACTTCTTCAGGAACACTGTAATTTAGGACTTGCTATTCAACTCATCACTGAAGAGGTTGTAATGAAAATAGCAAGAGAAGCAAAAGAACTTACTAACTCAGACAATTTATGTTTGGCTGGCGGAGTAGCTTTAAATTGTGTAAGTAATGGAAAATTAATAAAAGAAAATATTTTTAAAAATGTATTTATTCAGCCCGCAGCAGGTGACGCTGGTGGAGCTCTGGGGGCTGCACAAGCTGCATATTACATATATTTCAAAAATAACAGAACTATTTCAGGAAAAGAGGATCAGATGTCTGGATCTTATTTAGGCCCTGAGTATTCCAAAAAAGAGATTTTCCTTATGGCAAAAAAATACAAAGCAGTAAGTACCTATTATGAAAACTTTGGGAAATTAAGTGAAGATGTAGCTCTATTAATTTCAGAAGGAAACGCTATTGGTTGGATGCAAGGAAGGATGGAGTTTGGCCCAAGAGCACTTGGGAATAGAAGTATTTTAGGAGATGCTAGAAATCCCGAAATGCAAAAGAAACTCAACCTGAAAATTAAATATAGAGAGTCATTTAGGCCATTTGCACCTTCTGTTTTAGCAGAGGATTGTAGTAAGTATTTTGAACAAGAAACACCTTCTCCGTATATGTTGTTGGTTCAGCCCATTGTTAAAACCCTGAGAAAAAGCTTGCCAAAAGGGTATGAAGATTTAGACTTAAAAGATAAGCTGTACACTTTAAGGTCAACTATACCTTCCATAACCCACATTGATTTTTCGGCAAGAATTCAAACGGTACATAAAGAAACAAATCAAAAATACTGGGAATTAATTAATAAATTTAAACAATTAACTAGTTATGGACTATTAATAAATACTAGCTTCAATGTGAGAGGAGAACCAATAGTTTGTTCCCCAGAGGATGCCTATAGATGCTTTATGAGAACGGAAATGGATTATCTTGTTGTAGGTAACTTCATTTTTAACAAAAAAAATCAGCCTGATTGGGACTCTAAAGACAATTGGAAAGAAGATTTTAAATTAGATTAAATGATTAAAAAAATCATCTTGTTCCTGTTTTTATTTCTCAGCTAATATTTTGTGGTGAAGGGCATAATAATGGAATTGAAGCTAACCTTGTTAAGGTCCAAATATCAAAAGATATTAATCGAAAACTAAAATGGGGATTCTTTAAGTTTTATAATAAGAAGTTGCAAATAAAAATAATATGTCTTTTATATGTGTTACGAATCTCATGAATAAAAAAAAGTTGCTACTTTTATGATTGGATTCATTATAAGAAAATGGCTCTTTAACAGTGTCGAAAATGAATAATTGATTAAACAACTAAAATAAAAAAATGGACTTCTTAATGGATCTTTGGAATTTTTTGAAAGAAAGAAAAAAATGGTGGTTAGCTCCTATTATTTTGATACTTCTGCTGATAGGTGTTCTAATTGTAATTGGAGGAAGTAGTGCTGCTGCGCCGTTTATTTACACCTTATTTTAATATACCATGAATAGAAATAATCATAAAACTGTTCTAACTATTCTGGTTGGATTTCTAATTCTTTACTTTATTTTTAATTTAAAAACATTTGTTTATTTGAGTTTTTTAGTTGGTCTAATTTCATTGGTGTCAAATTATTTAATGGCCTTGATTGTTTTAATTTGGACAAAATTAGCCGAAGGATTAGGATGGGTTAATTCTAGGATTTTATTAACAATAGTATTCTTTGTTATTTTAGTGCCTATTGCATTTATTTCAAGATTTTTTTCTAATAAATCTATGACAAGAAAACCTAATAATAATTCTTTTTATCAAACTAGAAATCATACTTACATCTCTTCAGATTTAGAAAACATATGGTAGCGAATTAATTTTATTGAAAAATGAAAAATATATTTATTAATATATCTCTGTTTATTTTAACAGGATTAGCCACCCTTTTTATAATTGAGCTTGTAATGAGCTTATTTATAGGCAAACCCCAAAGTACATTGCCAAATGGATTGTTTAACCAGTCAAGTATAAGCTATTTAACCCCGGGGTTTAAGGGGAGATTCAATAATAACGAAATCTCTTCAGAAATTAATATCAATAGTAAGGGCTTAAGGGATAAAGAAATATATTACACTAACAAAAATGAAGAATTTAGAATGTTAGGCCTAGGTGATTCATTTACATTTAGCTACACTTCTTACAAGAATAATTTTTTGACAATTTTAGAAGATAGTTTAAATAAAAAAAACAAAAAAATCAGCATAATAAAAGCTGGAGTCCCAGGAACTGGACCTGATTTTTATTATAATTTTTATAAAAAAGAGGGGTTTAAGTATAACCCAGATCTAATACTAATTAATCTATATATAGGAAATGATATAACTAATATAGGTGAAATATCCTCTTTTTCGTCAACTAAGGACAATGTTGTAAATATCAGTTTCTTTTATACCCTTAAAACTTGGCTTAGACATAATTCTAGACTATACACTTTTATTGTTGGTAGAATTAAAGGAATTCCCAGCTTAAAAAAGAAACTTAACGATAAAGGAATTTCACCTGATGTTTATGAAGTTTATAATAAAACTCCATCTGAGAATCTCATTTTAAAATGGAGTAAATTGAGTTCTATTATTGATGATTTTAAGAATTACAATAAAAAAATAATCGTGAATATTATTCCTTCAATTTTTCAAATTGATAAAGATCAAGAAAAAATATTTTTAAAAACAAGAATAAACGATAACTATGACGTGAATTATCCAACAGAAAGGTTAGAAAAAATGCTCTTAATGAAAAATGTGGATTATATTAATCCTCTATCATCACTTCAAAAAGCAAACTCGCGGAAAAGTCTTACTTACAGAACAGATGGACATTTTAATTCATATGCAAATTTTATAATAGCAAATGAAATAAAAGATTTTTTAATTTCTAATGAGTTTATTTTAGAATAAATTAGAATTCTAAATATTTAAAGATTCTCAATAGAAGTGAATAAACTAAATATCATGTCTTTCTAAAATCACATTAATTGTGCACTTTAAGTTCGAGCTATCGAGTCGCTAAAAATAAAGAAATAGAAAAATATTGTCTTCTAATAAATAGCTAGTTTTTGTGGTGGGTTGTGCTTTTGGTGATCAGGTTTAGAAAAGATCTAATTCAAGAGTTAGTTTATCTAAAATGACATTTTCACATTAAATGATTAGATTAATTTTTAAAGAGCAGTTGTATAGAGCGTTTACAATACTAAAAGGAGGAAAGTACCATCATGAATAAGTTATGGTTAGTTTATAGTTTGGTATATTATGAATCCAAATTAGAAAAATCAATTCCTAATGTTGCCCTAAAGTTCTTGATGAAGACTATTATGATCTATATATACAATATAAAATTATCTCAATTAATAAAAATACTCTAAATTAGCCTCACAAAGAACTTTGAAAAACAAAGCGATTAATGATTTCTACTGAAGATTTAATATTAGTTCCATTATACTTATTTGTTATTATCGGCCTAGCTCGTATAATAAAATCAAATAATATTAATAAGTATCCTGAATACAAATATTTTGTAAAAGGCCTTTGGTTTAAAATAATTGGTGTAAGTGCGTTTATTTCTATCTACTTATTTTACTATGGTGATGGAGATTCTACTGTATATTTTAGAGGGGCCAAATGTCTTGGAAATTTACTTTTGCAGGATTTTTCAAAAGGATTTGCAATTTTGTTTAATACAGATAGTTATGAAAACTCCTACAGTAGTTTTAATTATGAAACTGGATTTCCACATTCACATTACTTTGCTAATAAAAACACCTTTTTAGTTTGTAGGCTATCTGCTCCTTTATATCTTCTAGGGTCTAAAAGCTTTTTAATTACTAGCTTTTTAACTAGTGTTTTTTCCTATATAGGTATTTGGAAGTTTTATCGTCTAGTTAATATTTTGTATCCTGGACATGCTAAATCATTGGCATATATAATATTGTTTATGCCCTCTTTAGTTTTTTGGGGAGGGGGAATTATGAAGGACAGCTATATGCTTGGAGCAACTTGCTGGGTCACTTATAGTTTTTTCTATGTTTTTATAGCCCGAAAAAAAATATTTTGGAATGTTTGCTTTTTAGTACTAAATGTGGTTATGATATTAAATTGTAAGCCTTATTTATTAATCTCTTTAATTCCTGGTTTTTTATTTTGGGCTAACAATAGTTATTTAAAAAATATTAAAAACACAATTATTAGAGTTCTTGTTTTTCCTGCGGTTATTTTAATTTTTATAGCTTCAGGATCGTTAATTTTTAATAGTCTTTCCGGTTCAATGGGTGTCTATGGTAGTGTAGAAGGGGCCATAAAAAAGGCGCAAATTACTCAAGATGATTTACTAAACGAACGGCATTATGGTGGTAATAATTATAAATTGGATAGAATAGATGGGTCTATTAGTGGCTTAGTAGGCTCTGCTCCATTAGCTATATTTACAGCTCTTTTTAGGCCTTTACCTTGGGAGATTGGGAGTCCAACCATGGTTGTTTCTGCTATTGAAAATACTGTTTTAATTATATTTGTTCTTTATTCCCTTATTCGAATAGGTCCCTTTAGATTTTTTAGAATAACTTTTAATGATCCTTTTTTGGTTTATTGTTTAATCTTTTCTTTGTTTTTTGCCTTTGGGGTTGGCATAGCTGGAACCAATTTTGGAGCATTGGTAAGGTATAAAATTCCTTTAATGCCTTTCTTTTTTTCTTTAATCTATATAATACGGAAAAAGTCTTTTATTTAATTTCTAGAATAGTCAATATGACTTTTTATTATTATTTCGCTAGAAAATTTAATTAAATTTGCCTATTAAATTAAGATTAGAGATACTTCATAGTATTTACATTTTTCAGACCTTATAAAAATGAATTACAAAAAAATATACTTTGAAAATCTAGAGGGGTTGCGGTTTTTATGTTTTTTTTCTGTTTTTTTTTCATAGTTTCCATAGAGAAAACGTACTTATAAAGAGCTCTAAGTTTTATTTATTTTTTGAAAAACATTTTTTTGGAAATGGGAATTTAGGGGGGAATTTCTTTTTTGTTTTAAGCGGATTTCTCATAACTTATCTCTTAATTGAAAAAAAAATATTGAACGTTCAAATAGACATTAAAAAGTTTTGGCTAAGAAGGGCCTTGAGAATTCGGCCCATGTTTTATTTTTGTGTAGGTTTTGGTTTTTTTATATTTCCAATATTAAAAACAGCTTTTTGTGGGATGGGGTTTATAAACTATTATAAATAGAATGAATTTTGTTTTTGCAGAAAGAGTTTTAAAAAATTTAATATTAATCTGCAATGTAGTTAATATGTATATTATTTTTTGATATTGTATCACATGTAATATTATTAATGAATACAAATCCATCAATTTTTGGGTTTTGTCCTAAACCTTCAAAAAAATGGGTGTTGTTCTCAAAAAAAAGGTTTTTGTCAAACTCAATACCAACAATAGTCGTGTCTAATAAATCTTTAAATATTACTCTTACAGGAGAAAAAGCGTCGAACGCTATTTTTACATTTTGGTTTTTCTTATTAATACTGCCGTATATATGATTATAATGAATGTACTTATCAGCTTTACTCAAAGTAGAGTTTATCAGATTATTTTGAAGTTTAACTTGGTAATTGAATAGTCTTCTTCTAAATTTATCATCGAACAAAAGAACATTACGGTTAGAGTCTCTTATTAACTTTAAATCGTTTATTAGAATCTTTTTATCATTAATAATTTTTTGGAGTTCTACATCCCTCAAAGCTCTAAAATTATTATTCATAAGTAAAGTTTTAAAAATCATCAAGGTCTCTACGTCTAAGTATGCTTCATCTGAGTTAAATAAGTAGTTGTTAAAGTTTGGAAAAGAATTGAATTTAAATCCTTGAGCTGATTTTCTTTTATCTTCTGGTAATTCCAATCCCCAAGTTTCGCTTCGGTATATTGGATAGAATTTCTTAGTCTCCAATCTGTAAACTAATTTTAGGTTATCTCCACTTAGCCAATGTGGATCATTAAAAACGGAAGCTAATGCAAGAAATTTTGACATATAAGTCATATCAAAAAAACGCAATAATTTTTTTGAATTTCCAGCTTTAATAGCTAAACATAAAGAATCAAACATTTTAACCGCTTCGGGAGAATATTTCCCTTTCTTATATTTAATATGACCAGAAAACAAATCCAAATTACTAGCATGTCCACTATTCCCCATATCTGATTCTTTTCTAGTCCAGTCTTTGGTGTTCTGTATAATTACTGATTTTGAAAATCCGAAATCTCTTTCTATGACATTATTCTTAATATCTTCAACAAAGTAGTATGCCATTTTAGTAGAATTATTAATAGATAATAATTTTATCTCCCCTACTTGTGAAATCAGTCCAATTTTCTTTGCTATGTAATTTATTCCAATGACATGGGGATAAGCTTGAAAAGCTTTAATTAATTTAAAACGTTTAATTCCATTAATCGATTTTTTATTTCTTAAATTAACAGTGTAAGAAAATTCATTATTTGAGTAATGTGCACCATGAGTGCCATGAAGCCGTAAATTAATTTCATAAGACTTCCCTTGGTAGAAAACTTCTCCAGGAAGCCACTTTTTAATTCTAGGTTTTGAATTAGCATAAATAGCTAAAGTATCTAGATATTCCTGTTTTAACTTTAATTGAATTTGTTTCCCATTTCTAAGGTCATTAGAACTCCTTAAAAACTTTCCTTTAATGTCTAAAATATGTGCTATTTTGTTAATTGCTTGAAAGTAAGTTTTGTTTGTTCCAGGGATAATAGAATTTTCTTTAGAATGATACCAGTATCCGTACACAGAATCATTATGAAATAGCCCCATTACAATTAAAGCAAAAGCTAATCCAGTAATTGCTAAAAGAGCCGCTCCCTTTTTAATAAATAATTTAATTAACATAATTTTAGTGTTTTTCACAAAAGTATCTTTATTTATTTTGCAAATTGAAATTTATTAAATAACCAATTAATAGGCTAATTATTAATGTAACTTACGCATACAAATATAATATTAGTATTTATTTTTTTTAATTCCAATTACAAATAAGTACTTAAAATTAGTGGTTTGAAAGTTTTTAAATCAGTTTCTGTATTCGCATGTATAAGTATAATTACAATTGGAATCTCTTTTTTACTTTTGCCTGTCCTCACTAAATATTTATCAAAAGAGGACTACGGTATTCTCTCTCTTTTTAACGCATCAACTCGTTTTTTTTCTATCCTAATCTCTTTGGGGGTAACCAGTATATTAATGACTAAAATATTTAAAACTGATAACTTTAGTTTGTCATCATACTTTAAAACATATTATTTTTTAATATTAATTAATTGTTTTATTGCTTCAGTTTTTACAGTTATTAGCCTTTTATTCTTTGATGATTTTTTTGGAATTCCAAAAACGTTTACTTTTTGCCATTTAAAGATTTAGAAATAGCTAATCCCGAGATTGAGTATAAGGCAATAGTAAACAAGAAAGAGCATAAAATAGATTTAATAATAACTTTTAAAAAGTTTGCAAAAGGGATTCATATTACCTCAAAAAGCAAAGAGAATTTTTCAGAGAATTTTTTTGATCTTGATCCTGGGCAACGAAAAAAAGTTAGTATTTCTTTAAATCAAAATGAAACGGCTAAAGAAATATTAAGATCTATAAAAATTAAGAGTTTGTGGGGTGGAGTTCAATTTTATAATTATAATTAATTTTTTTTGGACTTGACAACTGTATTAAGTATAAAATTCAATCCTTTCACTTCAAATATTTTAAAAATGAACCTAATAATCTATATTTGATAATTAAAACAATTCAACAATGATTGAATTTAAAACCCCTTGTCGAAAATTCTTGTATTACGCAGACTGGATCTACATAACAAAAAATATTTTATGGCTTTTTTAATAAAAGTCGTTAAAAGTTTTTATTGGGATTATATTTTACCCAATTTAGGGAGTTCTTTAATCGTTATTTACCATGTCTGGAAACGGACAATATTTAATGATTTATGAAATAATCCGAGCTCTGATTAAATATCAAAAGTTAAGCTTAAAGCAAATAACATCTTTTAAAACTAAACCAAATCCTTGAAATACTTTTTAAACCTAAAAAAATCAGCTTTTTTTAAAAACATATTAACCGCTCTGACAGGCTCTGTATTTAGCCAGTTAATTCCAATAATTGCAGCTCCCATATTGACTAGGTTGTATAAACCCTCAGATTATGGAATAATAGCTATATATTCAAGCATAACCTCTATTCTATTCATTTTCGTTAGTCTTCAATACTCACAATCTATTTTGATTACAAAAACCAAAGAAGAGGAAGACAATGTAATGGCCGTTTGTTATATATTCACAATTTTATTTTCTCTAGTATTAGCAATAGCAGTTACAACCTTACAGTTATTTAAGGTCTCTTTTATTATTGATTCAAAATTAGGATATTGGTTGTTTCTTACACCTGTAACAACCTTACTATATGGATTCAATACAGCCAAAATACAGTTACTAAACAAATACAAGTTATACAAAGGGCTATCAGTCTCCCAAATACTATCATCTATAACATCCACAGTTATATCTCTGATAGTAGGATTTACATTCGGAGGTTATCAAGGGCTTCTTTTAGCCTTACTGATTTCTCAACTAGCCAGTTTTATAAGTCTTTTTCATTATGGAAAAGCTCATTTTATATCATATAAAAATATTTCATTTGAAAGAATTAAAGACACTCTTAAAATTTATAAAAAATTCCCAATTTTTTCAATTCCAACAGAATTTTTATTTAGTTGGACAGAACAACTGCCTATTTACTATTTCAGTTATAAATTCAACCTTAATGTAATAGGATATTTCAATTATGGGAAAAAAACCATATCTCTCCCTATATCTCTCGTAACAAGCGCCATTGGAAGAGTTTTCGCTCAAAATGCTGCTGAACAATACAATAAAACGGGAGAATGTCAAACGATATTTATTAAGACATTTAAGTTATTGGCATTACCCTCACTTCCTTTCTTCATCATTTTAGTAATTTATGCTCCAGATATTTTTCATTTTATATTTGGTAAAGACTGGGTTATTGCAGGGGAGTATGTTCAAATATTATCCCCTATGTTTTATCTAAAATCAATCGTTAGTCCTCTCTCTTACATGTACATAATTAAACAAAGGCAAGGCGAAGACTTAATAATACATATTGTTTCATTTCTACTTATATGTTTTAGTTTTTTTATTTCTTACTTAAATAAGTACGATATCTTTTCTACAATAGGTTTATTCTCTTTTTCTTATTGTTTTATTTACATTTACACTTTAATTAGATCTTATGTTTTTGCAAAAAAATCATAACCAACTAATTTTATGAACTTAATTTTTTCATTAATTATACGAATAATAATCAAAATACCTTATTTTAAATTCATTACTGAAACAAGTGATCACCAATGTCGAATCACCTTCAAAATGTGGTTTATTCAAAAAGTGTTAAATTTTGAGGAAAATAAAAATGCTTATTGGCCAATACATCACACGAGTTTAATTAGCTGTCCACAAAACATATTAGCTGGAATTGACACTAATCCTGGTTTCATGCCTGGCTGTTATATTCAGGCTATTGGCAAAATATACATAGGCGACTATACACAAATAGGACCTAATGTAACGATAATAAGTGCTAATCATAATTTATACGACACCAGAAAACATAAACCAACATATGTCAAAATTGGAAAATACTGCTGGACTGGTGCTGGTGCTAAA
>Ga0233438_10004435_pt1 | contig 12304 bp, 10 predicted proteins | sample SI_123_September_FD_182720 | JGI IMG/M metagenome (GOLD analysis project Ga0233438, IMG submission 182720) | Seawater microbial communities from Saanich Inlet, British Columbia, Canada - SI_123_September2016_10_MG | ecosystem: Environmental > Aquatic > Marine > Inlet | place: Canada: British...
TCATCAGCCTGCATGGCGGCGGTTCACCGCAGGCGATGAAACGAGAAATCTTTCGACAGTACCCGATCGAGGAACGTCGGGAGCTGGTTGAGCGGTTACTTGATCGAGGCGTCGCGGATTCGGGCTCGTCTGGCGCGCCTGCGCGGCAAAAGCAACCCGGTCAGTGTTGCGCCGAAGGGTGCCAGCCATCCACGCCACCGACTGAGTCGTAACCGCGCTAGCAGTCGGTCGATTGGAGGCGTGCTCGAGAGACTGAGACGAGCTCCATATATTCCCTATTGGTCACACTGTCGCGCATGTGATTGTGCGCTAAGCTTGCCACTGCGCTGAAATCCTCCCCTGGTCAGTGTGCCGACGCCGCGTCGTCCTCGAGACAGTACAGCTGACCCTTCAGGGCTTGCTATTAAATGCGACGGACGAAGTGGCGGTCACTTCTCACAGGCCCTTCGGTGCGCGACCGAATCGCCCGAGATCGCTCATAGGTCGTAGCCGCTACGAGTTCTGATACGGTAACCGTGGACCATTGGCTACTCGCGCTGGCGACCCCCTTTTTTTACTTTAGTGATCCTTCAAAACGGCTCTTTTGGGGTTACCTGCTGAGCTCTGGTCTGCTAGGGCTAGGCTATGCTTATGCACGAGGGCGCAACGCTGATCGAACCTTGCCACTGGCTAATCTGCTGACCAGAGCGTATTGGTGGAACCGCTCAACGCGGCAAGATTATGTGTTGCTCTTCATCAACGCCACCCTGAAGGTCGGTGTTTATATCCCCCTGATTGGCGGGCAACTCGCGTTCGCCATCATGACGGCGCGATTTTTGAACCAATCTGTGGCCGATGCGCCTCAAGTCGCTATTTCGTCTATCACCGTCTCCCTGCTGTTTACGCTGACAGCCTTCACATTCGACGACTTCACGCGATTTCTGACACACCGAGGGATGCACGCTTGGGGTCCGCTATGGCGCTGCCATCGAGTTCATCATGCTGCGACGATATTGACGCCATTCACGGTTTTTCGGACCCACCCAGTGGAAAGTCTCATTAACTACTGTCGAGCAGTGTGCGCGCTGGGTTTCATTACGGGACTTTTTATTTGGGGTTTCGGCCAACATCTGCAGGTTTGGGATATTCTTGGCGTCAATGCACTGGGCTTTGTGTTGACTGCCCTCGGCGCTAATCTGCGGCACAGCCACATTCCGCTCAGTTTTGGCGCGCTAGAAAAGTGGCTTGTGAGTCCTGCGCAGCACCAACTGCATCACTCCTTGGATCACCACCATCCTAACTTTGGATCTTTTTTGTCTTGCTGGGATCGTTGGTTCGGCAGCTGGATGCCGGGCACTGAAGCCAATGATTTGCGTTTTGGTTTGAGACGGTCAGAAGAGGAGTGCGAAACCAATACCCCGAGGCATGTCACCTCGGGCTATGGAATGTCTCAGGTGCGAACCTCAGCTAAGACGGTCGATTTGATTACGCCGTTGGCTTAACTGTTTTCATCGCCGTTTGCAGATAGTTTTGTTCGCCGACTCGGTCCATCAGTGACAGCTGTGTTTCCAGCCAGTCAACGTGCTCCTCTTCAGCTTCCAGGATATGGCGAGCCAAATCCCGCGATACGAAGTCTTTATTTTGCTCGCAGCACTCCACTGTGGCAATCAGATCAGCGTGGGCAATATGCTCCAATTGCAGGTCGCACTCGAGCATTTCTCGCGGCGTCTCACCAATTCGTAGCTGGCCTAAATCCTGGAGGTTAGGAATGCCTTCTAAGAAGAGGATACGTTCAACTAAGGCATCCGCATGCTTCATTTCATCAATCGACTCGTGATATTCGTGCTCTGCAAGCTCGACGAGGCCCCAGTCTTTGTACATCTTAGAATGCAAAAAGTACTGATTGATGGCGACCAGCTCGTTATACAAAATCTTGTTGAGGTGCAAAATGACGTCAGCGTGACCTTTCATAGCGAATACCTTCTGTTTTGTTCGACTGGCGCAGTGTAGTCGAAATAAAACCAAAAGGACACTAAGTCATTGTTTTTGTTAGATAAAACGAATCAAACTCATTCGTATTCTCAGCTACTGGCAACCAGTAGGCTGGTGCCGTTGCCACCTTGTTGTCCATGCAGAGTGTCTTGTACCAACTTGCTGGCGCGAAAAAGGCATTTGCCGCACTGGCTGGAGCAGCCTGTTTTGACTTTAACGTCATCAATTGACCGAGCTCCCGCCTCAACTTCTTGGACGATTTCGCGGTCAGTGACGCCTTTGCAGATGCAGATGTACATGGCCTAACAATAGTGCTAATGAGAATGATTGTCAACTCTATTCGCATTACTTGTCACGCTTTGGCTCAATGCTTGAGCCGCCTTGCAGAACCCGTCAGGCCTTTCAAGCTAGGTTTGCTAAAAGGGCACGCCTAGCGCTGCGGGCGGCAATATGGTGGTTCGTTTCATCAGTCTGGCGTGCTTTGGGTCAAACGGATCTCGGCGATGCATGGTGCAGGCGTTATCCCACAATAGCGCATCGCCAGGCTGCCATTGATGCGAATAGACAAACTCAGGCTGCGTCGTCCAATCAAACAAAAATGCCAGCATCTCTGCGCTGTCTTCGGCGTCCCAACCCACAATCTCGGTCGTCATGCCAGGGCACAGGTATAACGCTTTTTTACCTGTCACAGGGTGCGTTCTCACTAAAGGCTGCTGGATATCGGGTGAGCGCGCCTTTTGCTGGTTATTGGTGGGTACGCTATACGCTTGGTTAAAGGCTTCATAGGACTGGTTGGCGAGACAGCCCTCTAATTTGGCCTGCGTGGCCTCAGGCAGGGCGTCGAAGGCAGCACACATATCGGCAAATTCGGTATTGCCGCCTTCAGGTGGCAAGATATCTGCCATCAGCAGCGATCCAACCGCGGGTTTAGGCAAGTAGATTTGATCGTAGTGCCATCCGACCTCCGTATCGGCGAGGATACCGATGCGTCGTCCCTCGCGCTCGATATTGGAAACATAAAGAATCTCGGGATGCTCCCGCGACAAATACTCTTCCCGAACATGAATTTCCAGCGAGCCAAACTTTTTGCTGAGTTGCACTAAAGTAGCTTCGTCAAAATCTTGGTCTCTGAACAGCAGTAACTTGTGTTCCGCCCAGAGTGCCCTGATGGCGTCGATTGGCTCTTTTGACTGCAAGGCGCTGGGATCAAAATTGAGCACCTCAGCGCCAAATGAGGGACTTAATGCGCGCGTGGCGTACATATTGCAGGCTCCAATTAAAGTAGGATTAATTGTACGGACATTTGATTTGAATGCCAACCACAGCAGACAGGTTGCTGTTTAATGAGGCCTAATCGCCAGGTCATGGCGCTTGATAAAGGCCTAGCGGGCCATCTCTAAGGACAGCACGCCAACAATGACAAGGCCGATACCCGCTAGTTGGCTGAGGGTGAGCATTTCGCCGGTCAGGTAATAGGCCATGATGGCGGTGGCAGGGGGACCTAGTGTGCTAATCAAGGCTGCGCGGGATGCCCCCACCCGACGCACGCCCTCTGCCATCAGCAGTAATGGGAGGACCGTCGAGAAGACGATTAAGGTGACGAGCGTTAGCCAGGCAGACCCGGAGAGATCAATGTTTTGCCAGCCGCTAGCGATTTGATAGTGTCCAAAAAAGCCGACTGCCGCAGAGGTCATCGCGATAAACGTAAAGAAGCTGCTGCCCAAGCGCTGCGTGAGGTCGGCGCTGACCAAAAAGTAGACGGCAATGGTGAGTGAGCAAAAAGCGATCCAGCCCATCCCAGCCCACTGCTCAGCCGTCAGTGAGGCGCTCAGCGCGCCGGTAACCAGTGTGACCCCCGCCGTTGTCAGCAAAAGAGCGAGCACGACGGGTGCCGAGGGCGCTCGGCGGTGCATTACAGTGGTGATGAGGACCACAAAGATCGGGTAGGCAAATAGCAAGGGCCGTTCTACGCTGGCAGCAACGATGGTGAGCGCATAAAAATTAGCCAACGCACCGAGGTAGTAGCAGAGCAGACCGACACCGGCGGCGATCAATAGATCTTTCCGGTGAGTGATGCGATCCGCAGAGCTGCTAATATTATTACGGTAGAGCCAAGCAAGGAGTGCGAAGCCAGGTACGGCAAGCACGGACCTGATCGCAGCGACGTCATGAAATGATAGCCCCATGGCGTATAGCGCTTTCGCGAAGAGCCCTTTTCCCGCAAGGAGAATGGCACCGGATGCAACCAACAGGCTTCCGACCCAATGGCTTGATGCTGGTGGCGTCAGGGGGTGTCGCCTGAAGTGTGGAGTTCGGCGAGGATCTCATCCGTGCTCAGTACTCGAGCCCATAACCGCTTCAGCATGGTCAGTGTCGCTTGCTGCATTTCTTCACTGTCTGTGCCCGTCCCATCGCTCGCCACGACAACTCGGTACTGCAAATCGCAGGCTTCCATTGATGTCATGGCAACGCAATTATTGGTGGAGACGCCGGTGGAGACCACCGTTGTCACCCCTAAAGCGCGCAATGCGCTGTCGAGTGCTGTTGAACGGAAGGCACCTTGGGTGGTTTTGTTCAGCACCAAATCATCGGGACCTGGTTTTAATGCATCGACGACTTCGTGTTCGGGCTGACCGGCAATATTATTAGTAGCTTTAATGATCGGTGCGATATGCGGCGGAGCGTCGCTGGCGTCTCTGGCATTGGCGCCATAGGTTATCCAGATAATCGACGCGCCAGCAGTGCGAAAGCCCTCGATAAGCTTTTGTATATTGGGGATCAATAGCTGTTCGATGCGGTCGAAGCGGTACTGGGCTGAATCACTGCTGCCTTGATCTGCGAGTAATTTGCCAAGGCCCATGTGTCGATTACCGGTGGCATTTTGCATGTCGATTATCAGTAATGCGGTTTGCGCGGGATCAAGGGTGAACTGCTGGCTAAACGCGTCGACGAAACTGGGTGTGCTCATGAGAACCGGAATCCTTGAAATGTTCGTACATTCTAAGTCATATTGCGTTCATAGCGCGTGAGATCTTTTTGAGGAGGGGGAATGGATAAGTTTGCACAAGCGGGATATGGGCAACGGGATATCGGTTTTGGCGAAAGGCCAGCCCTGCTCATGGTGGATTTTCAGCTCGGCTTTACCGATGCGAGTAATCCGCTGGGACGAAGCGATCACGTTCAGCGCGCAGTCGACAATACAGCGACCCTGCTCGCCGCCTGCAAGACCCATAACATCCCTGCTGCTTCTTGTGCGGTGTCATGGGGCGGACCGGATGAAATGGTGTATTGGAAAATTGATTCGCTTTACGACGGTAGCTTTTATCACGGTCATCCCTGTACTGAGATTGACCCTCGGATTCGTGAAGAAGATTACGTTTTTGAGTTTATTAAAACCGCACCTTCGATTTTTTACGAGACGCCACTCAAGCCGTGGCTAGTGAAGCACTGCATTGATACGACTATTATAACGGGCTGCACAACGTCTGGCTGTGTTCGAGCCTCGATTGTCGATAGCTTTTCTGCCGGATTCAGAACGATCGTACCCGCAGATTGCTGTGGCGACCAAGATGCTCAGGCTCATGACAATAACTTGCAAGATGTAGGCCGTCGCTACGCCGATGTGGTCGACTTGCAATTTGTGTTGGACCACCTGAATAACACTCATCAATAACCGCTAAACCTTAATTTTAGGAGTTCAGTTATGCCTATCGCCCACATCAATGGCCATGACATGTATTACGAAGTGCATGGCGATGGTCCGCCTGCGGTTTATATCGGGGGATGGGATACCTTCTGCCATGGGCGACATCACTACTTGGCGCGGGGGATGACGGACCAGTTTTCAACGGTGATTATTGATTATCGTGGACTGGGCGAGTCGACCGATGATTATTCAGTGCCGGCCTCAACGCAGCTGTTTGCTGATGACATTATTGCTTTGCTAGATCATCTGAACATGAAGTCCGTCTACTTTGTCGGCTTGGTGGGCATTGGTGCTTGTATCGGGCAGTGGGTTGCCTTTAAAAGGCCTGATTTGGTTCGGTGTATGGTTAACATGGGGTGTTGGACTTGGGCTGATTCGATGCTGAGCGATCAGCTGACAGCATTTGGTGACATGCATGAGCATGCCGGGTTTCATGCCTTTCAGTCCATGGTGGCTTCGCTGTCGTTTCGCCCCGAATACTACAACGCCAATCGAGCAAAATTATTGGGTAGCGGCGGTGTCTGGGGCGCACTAGAGGGTAGGATTCCCACCCACCTCAGATTCATAGAGGCGTGCTTGGGCCACGATATTCGACCGCATCTCAGTGATATTGTCGCCCCCACGCTTGTGATTCATGCGGGCGAGGATATGATCACGGGGCCGAGGACGACCATGCCGTTAGAGGAGGGCTTGCCGAACTCAGTGGGCGTCAGTATGGATCGAGTGGCTCATGTGGTGGCCGGTAAGGAAGAGAAAATTATCTTTGGTGAGATCCTATTCGATTTCCTGAACGCACACTGAGCGACTTCTTTAGCGCCACCGAGGTTAGATAACGCCCCGCGACGCGAGATCTTCGAGATTTTCCACGCCCAGCTCTCGACCAATGATGTCGGCATTATCCGCGCCGAGACCAGGCCCGCAGTGGGTGCTCAATCGTTGGTTGTCGAGCTTGATGGGGTTGCTGAGTCCGCGATACTCACCAACCTCTCGATGCTCCAACGTTTGCATCATGCCAGCAGACACTACAAAGGGGTTGTCGAGCGCATTGGGTAAGTCGTGGACGGGAGCGACCGGGATATAGGTCTGCAATCGTTCGAACCAGTGGTCGGTGCTGGCTGTCTGAAAAATGCTGTCGAGCGATTCGGTGAGCGCATCTCGATTGTCTGCGCGCGCTGCCATTGTGCTGAACCGAGGGTCGTCTGCCAGTGCAAGCTGGTCGAGACGCTCCAACAGCAAGTGCCAGAATTTATCGGTCATACACATGATGAAGATCCAGCCATCTTGAGTTTTATAGAGCTGTACTGGGGTGTTGTAGGGATGGGCTGAACGCGCCACGCGCCCCGTTTCAATGCCGTGGTTGAGATACCAGGTGCCGGGGTAGGTTAGCTGGTGCAGCGCGACATCAAACAGGCTGATGTCCACGTCGCGACCGCCCTGCTGCGCCCGCGCCAACAATGCGGCGACGCACCCCAGTGCGGCAACCACGCCGGTCATGAAGTCAATCATCGATAAGCCAAAGCGCGAAGGCGGGGTCCCGGGCTCCCCTGTGACGGAGAGAAAGCCGCACTCCGCCTGCATGAGGTAGTCATAGCCTGGCCAGTCAGCCCGGTCATTGTCACGGCCGTAAGCCGAGATATGAGTGCAGACGATATCGGACTTCACCGCCTTTAACGCCGCATAATCTAGTCCCAGTTTTTCGGGTTGGCTGCCACGAAGATTGTTCCACACGACATCGCTTTTGCGCACGAGATCATGAAACAACGCTCGCCCTTCATCGCTTTTCAGATTCAAAGTAATACTGCGTTTAGCGAGGTTAAAGGCCTGAAAGTAGGCGCTGTCGTCGTCGGCCAGTGTCACAGAGCCAGATTGCCTGGCGGGATCTCCCCCGGTGACGCGGTTTTCTATTTTAATGACTTCTGCCCCGAGCTCAGCGAGATACATTGACCCATAAGGGCCCGCACCAAATTGCTCAATGGCGAGGATTCGAATACCGGCGAGGGGTTTGATCATGATGTGCTCCGAAGAATGTTTGATCGGCGTGGATGATACCTTGCACCTGTCTGCAGATTGGTGCATCGTGGCAGAGTAGGTGAGAGTGTAGCAAATGTCCGGTCAATCGTTTCTTGAGCGTGATGATTTGTTTTGGAGACCCAAGGGCTCGCACTCTTCGCTGTAATAACACAATAAGATTCATAACAAGAGGAGGCCACTATGCCTTATCGTCTTGGTGTCGACGTCGGCGGCACATTCACCGACCTGATTCTCGTTGATGAGAAATCAGGGTCTATTCACACCGCAAAAGTCCCCAGTACGCCTGCGGACTCCTCCATCGGCGTCATGAATGGCGTTGCCAAAATTTGCGATAACGCGGGCATCGACCCGAGTGGCATATCACAAGTGATGCACGGTACGACGGTCGCCACCAATACGGTCTTGACCGGCTCAGGAGCGAAAGTTGGGTTGGTAACGACCAAAGGGTATCGGCAGGTGCTTCAAATTGCGCGCTCCTATGTGCCCGGTGGCCTAGGTGGCTGGGTGATTTATAACAAGAGCGCGCCCTTGGCACCGCTATCTTGCACTATTGAGGTCGATGAGCGGATGGGTGCCGATGGTGCTGTCGTGCGTGACTTGAACGAGAAGTCAGTGATTCGAGAATTAAAGAAGCTGAAAAAAGAGAACATCGAAGCGCTGACGATATCGCTCATTAATTCCTACGCGAATCCGGCCCATGAAAAAGCGGTTGAGAAGCTGGCTAAGCAGGTTTTGCCAGGCGTGCCCGTCTCACTGTCGTATGACGTGGTGCCAGAAATGCAAGAATACGAGCGCACGATTACCACCGTGGCCAACTCCTATGTGAGACCTAAAGTCGCGGACTACGTTAAAAACCTTGAGCGAAAACTCAAGGCCAGTATGAAGGATGTCAAATTGCATATCCTGCGCTCCGATGGCGGAATGGCGTCTGCCAAAGTGGCTCAATCACTGCCGGTAAACCTGCTCATGAGCGGACCTGCCGGTGGGGTTTCAGGTGCTGTTTGGGTGGCCAAGCAAGCAGGATTTGAAAATCTACTGACCTTCGATATGGGCGGAACATCGACGGATGTTGCGCTGGTCCAAGACAGTAAAGCGCAGCTGCGGCGAGAGACGACGGTGGGAGATGTCACCGTAAGAGCTTCATCGGTAGATGTGAGAACGGTGGGTGCTGGCGGAGGCTCCATAGCGCACGTCCCAGAGTTGACGGGCGCGCTGCGCGTCGGCCCAGAGAGTGCGGGTGCTGAGCCTGGCCCTGCTGCTTACAACAAAGGGGGGGAACTCCCAACGGTCACCGACGCCAACGTAGTGCTGGGTTATCTGCCCAGTGAGGTTCGTCTCGGTGGCGATATGGAAATTCGTCGAGATCGTGCTGAAAAAGCCATTGCACCGATCGCTAAGTCGCTCGGTATTTCGGTGAAGCGCGCCGCCGCCGGAATCATCGATATCGTGAACGAGAATATGTATGGCGCGCTGCGTCTGGTTTCAGTTGAGCAGGGCTTTGATCCGCGCGATTTTGCTCTGATCGGCTTTGGTGGCGCGGGTCCGTTGCATGCCAATGCACTCGGCCGATTGATGAACAGCTGGCCTGTGATTATTCCGCCGGGCCCCGGTGTGCTGTGTGCCTATGGTGATGCAACGACTCGAGTGCGGGATGAAGCCTCACGCACGTTTATTCGACGCTTTGGAAAAACATCGCCGGCGGAATTAGTGCGCATCTATCAGCAACTCGCCAATAAGGCACTCAAGACCCTCGAAAAGGAGGGCGTCCCCAAGTCAGAGCGCTCAGTCAGTTACGAGGCTGATGTTCGGTATGCAGGCCAAGGCCTGCAGTTGACGGTAGATTTCGACATTAAAAAGTTGAAATCCAAGGGCCTGTCCATCATCGGCGAGCCGTTTGACGAGATGCATGCTCAGTTGTTTACCTTTGCCCTCGAAGCGGATAAAGAAATCGTCAACGTACGGGCGGTCGCGCAAGGTAAGAGCGCCGAGATCGACGCTAAAAAAGCCACTCGCTCGGGGAGTCGGACGCCAGTAGCGGCCGCGAAAATTGGTGTGTCAAAGGTCTTTATGGAAGGCAAAGATATGGACGCTAATTTGTATCGCCGGGACCAGTTAAAAGCCGGTAATAAAATCGAAGGCCCCGCGGTGGTACTTGAGATGGATTCAACCACAGTGATCCTCTCGGGCCATACCGGCAATGTCGACAAGTTCGGCAACATATTGATCGCACCGTCAGCTTAAGCGAGGGAACGAAACATGCCAGCAACTATTGTTGAAACCAATTCTAAGAAATTAAAGCGCAAAGACATTGATCCCATTACGTTGGATATCATTGAAAACGCGATGATGAACGCGCGTTACGAGATGGACGCCGTTGTTTTTCGCACGGCGATGTCTCCTGGTATTCGGGAGCAAAACGATATGTTCCCGATGATTGCTAATCTCGAAGGCAAGATGGTCGTGGGCCAATTTGGAAGCTTTATCCACGGTTTTAAAGAAGCCTACGACGGCAGTATTGAAGAGGGCGATCTGTTTCTTACGACTGACCCTTACGCCTGTAATGGCGCTATTAGCCACATCAATGACTGGCTATTACTGCGGCCTATTTTTAAAGATGGCCGATTGATTGCCTATGCAGCGATGTTTGGTCACATGACCGACGTGGGTGGCAAGGTGCCGGGCAGTTTGCCAACCGATGCCAGAGAAATCTTCGAAGAAGGCATTCGCGTTCCACCACTGAAGATCTTCAAAAAAGACGAGCTGCAAACCGACGTGCTGGAATTGATTCTGCATAACAGTCGCATGCCGACCTGGAACCGCAGTGACTTTAATGCGCTGGTCGCCGCGATGCGCACCGCCGAGAAGCGTGTGATCGAGATGGCTGAGCGTTTTGGGGATGACGAGTACTACTCGGCACTGGACGAGCTACTGGCGCGCAATAAGCGTGCCATGGCGAAGTTGATCAAAGACACCGTGCCCGAGAAGAAGCAGCATTTCGAGGACTACATTTGTGATGATGGCCTTGGTATGGGCCCTTATCGTATCAAGTGCGCGATGTGGCGCGATAAAGGCAAGGTGATCTTCGATTTCGAAGGTACTGACCCTCAGTCTATTAGCTCCATTAACTTCTATCTGAACGAAGAAATGTTCAAGATGTTTTGCGGCGTTTATATGATCATGGTGTTCGATCCTCAGATCATGTTTAACGACGGCTTTTACGACCTCATGGAAGTGCATATCCCTAATGGCACCTTATTAAAGCCACGGGAACCGGCTGCATTGTCCTGTCGAACCCACGCGCTAGGCAGAATATTTGACGTGCTCGGTGGGCTGTTGGGACAAGGTGATCCAGACTTTTTGGCGGGCGCGGGCTTCTCTGATAGCCCACACTTTATGTACTCGGGTTATGACAAGAATGGCGAGTGGTATCAGCTTTACTCGATTGGTTTTGGTGGGATACCAGGCAAGCCGTCTGGCGATGGCCCCGACGGTCACTCACTCTGGCCAAGCTTTACTAACGTGCCTAACGAGTTCCTCGAGAGTTATTTTCCGCTTCGTATCGAGAGTTACGAAACCATCACCGATAGTGGCGGCGCGGGTTACAACCGTGGCGGTAATGGTCTTCGCATGGGCTACTGCTTCCTCGAGCCAGGCACCATTTCCATTCACGATGATCGTTGGTTGACCTACCCGTGGGGTGTTAACGGCGGTTTGCCAGGGCGTCGATCTGAAAAGATCCTCAAGCGTGCAGACGGCAGCACGGAGATGATGCCGAGTAAGTGCGATCGAATCGTCGTCAGTGCCGGTGATATTTTGTACTTCAATACTTGGGGTGGCGGCGGTTGTGGTGACCCCTTCAAACGAGAAACCGAGCGCGTTGAGTTCGATGTGCGCGCTGGCCTAGTATCGGTAGAGGGCGCTCGTCGTTATGGTGTTGTGATGAACGCTGATCTAACGGTTGATGAGAAGAAAACCAAAACGTTGCGGGCCCGCATGACTAAGCAGCGCGGTAAGGTCAAGATGTTTGACCGAGGCGGTGATATTGCCGAGTTGAAGAAGCGCTGCAAGAAGGAAACTGGATTGGATGCGCCTCGTCAGCCCGAATTTCAGGCTTGGGCGTTGAAGTATTTGGAAGACCAACCAAAAGTAAAAGGGCGTGTCAAAGTGGCACGAGGCTGATCCGACAACCTTCAGTTAATGTCATCGAAAGCCGGGTTCGCCCGGCTTTTTTTATGGTGTTTTAAAGGCATAACGCAGTCTCTCGCTGCGGTGCGTGAGATCACATACAACGTACTCTCTGATAGGGCGAGATTGCGTTCCGTATCCGCTGACGACAGTTCGGTTGTTGGCGTCAAGGTGTTAAGTGACAGCAGCCTGAGTTGACGCTACGTGTTATCCGGTGACCGGGTGTCTGTACGAGGCTTACTTTGCTGAGCGCACTGTGTCGTACCGCGATCTGATCTGCACCCGATGACGTTGACCTGAGCCAAGGGCCTTGACAGTACCTAGGCGAGATTCATGGGCGAAGACTTAAACCGTAGCGGTGTGGGTTACCCACCCAAGCAAAAAAAAGCCGGGCAATGCCCGGCTCTGGTG
>Ga0233438_10004437_pt1 | contig 12296 bp, 25 predicted proteins | sample SI_123_September_FD_182720 | JGI IMG/M metagenome (GOLD analysis project Ga0233438, IMG submission 182720) | Seawater microbial communities from Saanich Inlet, British Columbia, Canada - SI_123_September2016_10_MG | ecosystem: Environmental > Aquatic > Marine > Inlet | place: Canada: British...
GTTGCTGCCAACAGAGTTGGAATCATCAGTACGCCGAACCAACCGACATAGAGGCGGTTATTGGTAGAAGTTACCCACTCGCAGAAAGATTCCCACGATGAGGTTGATTGTTGTCTTGAAAGAGTTGAAGCCATTGAATTGAAAAGGGTTAGATATAAGTGCAGGGAAACACTAGTAAGATATTCCTGTCTCACCCTCAGAGGCAGGTATGAAAGACTGTTGTTTAGACACGCTGTTTAGTCTTGGTAAGGCGTGTAAAGAAGCGTTAAGAAATATGTTGATTCCTTAACTTGCTGACTTATTTAGTATAGCAGCAAGGGGCAGATCCGTCAACCCCTAAAAGATGAGCATTTATGCCCATACGAATTTGTCGTGGTAATCCCAAGCATAAACCTCACGATTACCTTTGATTCCCCATCCTAACCAGTAGTAAGCAGGAACCATATACTGGGAGATGGTTTGACCATGACCCTCAAACTCAGGCAAGACACGTTGGAAGATTGGTTCATTAATCATCCAGCGAACCTGACCTTCGAGTGAAGATGGATCACATGAGAATTTTCCACAAAAAGTTCCAAGACCTTTGTAGCGACCGATACTAGTCCATTGAATCAAACCATATCCACCACGTAAACAGTTCTGATAGGAGACACGAGCGCCACCTTCACAGATGTTTGGGATGAACTTACTCTCTTGCTTGATGTTGCCCATCAGTGTAGCAAGAGCATTCTTATCAGTGATCTTAGTATTCTCCTGAAGTTCTTTTAGAACATACTGCTCTTCAGTAGAGCATTCAGGGCACTGCCATGAAGGGTCTGGTTCTACTACTACTACCTCAGCAACTCCATCAGGAAGAGGTGGTGCCTCTGGAAGCGTCATCAGAAATGGCGCTGACACAGCAGCAGTTAGTGCTAACGTTGGAAGAATCATTTTTCTCATGTGAACCTCACTATAATAGCATATAAAAAAAGGGGTGTCAACTGGATTGTGCCAGTTACCCCTTTGTCTAAGCGACGACGATATGCTTTTATTTAGTCTTTTTTGAGTTTGATAATGATTCGATCATTTTCATAATCTGCCTTAAACTCTAAAGGTTTTTCTGGGTCCCAACATAGTTCTTCGTAAAGAGCATTGAGTGTTTCCATATCTTGATAGAGATCAGTAGGCATTTATTGTACTCAAAAATGTATTTAGATTATCCAATATTAGGCAGATGGTATTGGTTGTAACATTCCACCATCACCCCCACCACCATTATCATCATCTGACTTTTTTATAATCAACAGCATAAAATTTGCTATCATAAATCCGACTACTAGTGCTAGGAAGTTAGGTGTATCCATTACCAAATACCTGGAATGACTTGTCCTGTGAGTGCATATGCACCGAGTGCTGCGACGACTCCAAGCATTGCTGCCCAACCGTTGATGCGTTCTGCGTTTTCGTTCATGAGTTTTCTCCTAGTGTAAGATAAAATTTGGTTTGGTCTGATGGTGAGTTCTCGTAGATGGAACTATCACCATACTCTTTGTGGTCTTTGTATCCAACCATACGACCTTTCGTATTTTGGATCGCTCCCATCATAGCAATGATAAGGAAGATTGCAGGTGGTCCAATGATAAGAGCACCTCCAATCACATAATAAGTCAATAGTTCAATCATTAGAATCCGAACGCTCCAAAGAAAAATACGCTGCCACTGAAAGCATAAGAGACAACAGCAGCAACAAATCCAACCATAGCAGTCCTTCCATTCAATTTCTCAGCTCGCTCGGCATATGACTCATAACCGTAACGTTCTGCATCGGTTTGTGAGATATACATTCTAGGTTCAGTAGCCCACATGTTTGTGCGTCCACCGTCTTCAGTTGTAACAGTCATGATACGTTTCGTAATGAATCTTTACATAGTATATAGCAAATGTAAAGGTTTGTCAAGCGTTTTGAAATATTAAGATTTGGAATGCCATAAAAAAGGACCGCTAATGGGTCCTTGGTTTGGTCTAACATGCACGCCACTTGCTCTTAGGTAAAGCAAGAAACCTTTTGTCCTATGTGCGACTGTCATCCAGTCAAAAAACCATCTAGTTTAGAGTCTATTGGCAAAGACTAGGAGAATGTAATCACATCCTGTCCACCAATCACTCCAATTCCTAAGTCAACAGGTTGTGCTGCTTGAGGAAAATACTCGGAGTCATACATTTCCATCACACGATCAATACCATCCAACTTAAATGAGAGGTTATGCTCTTTGGGAAGTTGGCGTTCGATTGCTTTCACACCTTGATAGTGACGCCAGATTTCCATTTGGAGACCAGGGTCAACATCGTTTTCCATAGCGTCTTTGACGCATTCTTCGAGTGCTTTGATTGCTTTTTGATAAGATGTCATAGTTTTACTGAGTCACGAACATAGCATGGGACACCTGCAGGATCTAACCATTTGGTGTATTCAAAGTCTTCCATGGCAAGACTGATTTGCATACCATTGTCACAGAGATACATGTCTTTGTAACGTTTGGTCCACTCATCAAATTTCTGAATTCGGTAGTCAGGGAACCCGTTGTCGAGTTCCCCAACAGAGACATACCGATATGGTGAGCGTTCAAGAAGAACTTGAGGCAGAGTTTTCACTGGATTCATAATAAAATAGGTCTTGTTCAAGTTTGGTAAGGAGGATATCATAATCCTCGTCTACATCACCATAGAAATTAACACCTTTCTCCTCATAGAATTTCACAACTTCATTATAAAGAATAGGATACTCGATGTCAAGTGTCACTTGCCTGTCAATGGCTTCCGAAAGGATGTCGAGACAGGAAGAAAACTTCTGTGCTGTAGTCATACTTTTACTAGCAATGGACCATATGCCCCTTAGGGCAACGGGTCAGGCAGGGATCGAACCTGCGACCAACGCATTAGAAGTGCGATGCTCTATCCGCTGAGCTACTGACCCAGTGGTAGTCTCTTCGGAGTCTTGTAAGATTGCAGCAGATTCATGCAAATGATCGATGAATAAATCCATCAATACATCTTCTATACAATCAGTCTCGTAGAACTCTGTGTTCATTGGAACTCCTTTTGACTACTCTGTAATTATAGCAGACGACTCAGCGAGCGTCAACCATCCTCTGTGCCAGTTTTGAAATAGTCTTTTCGCATGTACCTACCCAAGATGTTTGAGTTGTAAAACGCTGGTGTGCCATCGTCAAATGCCTCCGTAAGTACATTATTGAGAAATAATTGTCGGGTCTCTTCAAAGTTTGTGAGTCCCTTGGTTTTATGTAGGCTGATTATATCCCGCTTATAGGCAAGATTCCCGAACCGCTTGCGTTCTTCAGTAAGTTCAGCACTGCTTCCGTAGTAACGTTTCCAGTCACTTTCAGATTTAACTCTCCTACCTCCAGTTCTAGGCTTTCGTAACTGCTGAAAGTATTTTCTGCCGATGTATCTTTTCCCAGTGAGACTATTTGTAATACAATAGACAAACCCATAATGATCGTCAATGTCCTTAGATAGAAAAGGTTGTCCATCATAAATCCAGGGGTTTTCATACTCAATTTCATTTTCATTAGTCGGTTTCTCCGTCGTCATCGTATGTGTGTACTCGTCTCACATTCTCACTATCTAGGTAGGATTCTGTGTCGGAGTAAACTTCTGCCTTGAGGTAAGTAAGAGCAACTTCAAGGTCATGTATCAAGACTTTTAAATTATTCCTATTCATACTCGATATTCTTGTAGGACTTTTAGAACTTCATTATATGCGTGGTGAGCACCATCATACCACTGACCTGTTTTACCTTTATCATCCTCCATTGCATACAACTCTGACTTCAGTTTATAAAGACGAGCCTCCATATCAATCTTCAACATTTGTGACCTAGGCATTAAATTTTCTCTTGTAGTGCTGTCCAATCTTTATCAAACTGTTCTAGACCTTTATCGGTAAGAATATGTTTGTAGAGTTGATAGAACATGGGTAGTGGGATTGTACAAATATCAGCACCTACTCTAAAGGCATCTGATACTTGAATAGGGTCTCTAATAGATGCTGCAAGGATTTCAGTTTTGACCTGATGAGTTGCAAATACATCTGCAATCTGTTCAATCAAATAGATTCCATTCCAATGTTGGTCATAGACTCTACCAACAAAAGGTGAGACATATGACGCTCCTGCTTTAGACGCTAAGATTGCCTGCGCTGTACTGAAGACGAGTGTGACGTTTACTTGTATATCATCATTTGCAAGTTCTCTACATGCTTTCAGTCCTTCGACTGTGCATGGAACTTTGATAGTAATGTTTGGTCCGATCTCCAGGTACTCCTGTGCCATATCAAGCATCTCTTCAGCAGTATCCCCAACTACTTCAGCAGATACTGAAGCATTCCATGGAAAGATTGCCGAGATTTCTTTGATAATGTGCTTAGGATCCTCTCCTGCTTTCAACATGAGACTGGGGTTTGTCGTAACTCCATCTATTAATCCAGTCTCGAATGCAGAAGCAATTAACTCTGGGTCGGAACAGTCCAGAAAAAGTTTCATGACTCTCCTTATAGGTTGTCAGTATTTATTATAGCAAAAAAGCACCCCTAGAGGTGCTTTGTGTTCATTTTAAAATAATGAAATCAACTTTGTGAAGCAAACTTCTTCTCAACTTTGATACCACGATACATTAGATTGTGATTACGTTGAGCAGTTTGCTCTGAAAGAACCTTTGCTTTGTAGCTCTCTGCGTCATACTTGACGCCACGATAAGTGATCTGTGTCATTTTTAACTCCTGAAAGTGAGGTGGTTAGACCCCGTTCCTTCAGTCGTGTGCGTCCCAGGGGTAACAATCAGGGGTTGATTCCTTCATGACCTCAATCAATTCCACCTTATATTCGGCAGGAATATTCTCATTTGTTTTCATCCGAAGCATAATTGCATCAGCTTGAGCACATGTGAGCGATGAATAGAACAATAATTCAATCATGGGATGAACGCTCCGTTCCGCGACTTACTTGCGTCCCCGAAGGGATGAACGTAAGATGTGATGAATCCATCACAATACTATTTATAGCATAAAACATTTTATTTGGTAGTTCAATTGGATACATTTTTGTTTTTGTTTAAGTATCTGTCACTTTCTATGTCAGTGATAAGGGTCATACCACTATCAACAAAGTCCTGACCTTTGTCAACACTATGCCTAGTGTTACGTTCTTCTTGCTGTCGCTGTTTTCTCTTTTCGTTATCCCACATAACTTCGGCAAGAGGATTCCCTTCTTGTCCTGCCTCGGTTAACATTTGATCATAAAGAGAATCCTGCGAAGGTGTTTTCTGTGATGTCTTGTTTGATTCCGCCGATGACATAGCTTTCAATCTCCGTTTCTTGAGGTGCATTTTGTTGACCTTTACTATTTAACCAGTGCTCGGTCCAAGGCAAAGGATTATTTTTAGCAGGGATATCGAATATAGGTTTGATTCCAATTGCTTTCATTCTACGATTAGCAATCCACTCCACATAGTTATGAAGAAGACGCTCATTCAAACCAATCATAGAACCATTCTTGAACAGATACTCTGCCCACATCTTCTCTTCATCTACAGCACGCTGGAACATACTCATTACCCAAGATTGTTCCTCTTTAGCAATGACTTGCATCTCAGGATCGTCACCTTCTTTCCACTTATTCATGATATTCTGAGTGAGCACAAGGTGTTGCGACTCATCACGAGCAATTAAAGAAAGGATTTTTGCACTACCTTCCATGAGTTTGTTCTCACCGAAGGCAAATGAACATGCAAAGGATGTATAGAAACGAATACCCTCTAGGATATTCACGTTAGCAACTGCACGATAAAGTTTACGCTTCAGTTCACGACGATCAAACTGTCCTGAATAGTGACCCTCCTTGGCAAGTTCCCACATGGTTCCATTATCATACTCATGAGCATGACTAATAAACTCATCATAGGATTGTGTTACAGAGGAAGCACGATCCAGAATCTTTTCATCATCTAAGATGGTATCAAAGACCTCTGTAGGGTCAGAGTATACGTTCTTAATGATGTAAGTATAGGAGCGACTATGAATCATCTCCATGAACTCCCATACGGTCATTGCTGACTCAAGTTCGGGTAGTGAACAATAAGGGATAAAAGCCATCCCAGGACCACGCCCTTGTACAGAATCCAGCATGATCTGGTATTTAAGATTACTAGTGAAGATATGCTTCTGCTCTTCCGATAAAGTCTGGTAATCTGCACGGTCTTTCTGTAGTGATACTTCTTCTGGTCTCCAAAAATAACCCAGTTGTTGCTGAGTTAGTTTGTCAAACACAGGATATTTGAAGGAGTCATATCTCTGAACTCCTAATGGTTGACCAAAGAACATAGGTTGTTTCTTTGTGTCTACTTTGTTCTTGTTAAATACGGTCATTCCTTGTAGTTCAGATTTTGCAGGACTCACAGTCTTCTTCCTCGGATTGTAGTATGTCGTCGATTAGTGCGTCAACATTTTGTGATGATTGTTCATCATCACCATCTTTTTTATTGTCGTATGTGTTCTGATAGTAAGAAGTCTTCCAACCATACTTATAGGTGGTAAGAAGATCGTTTGCCATAACAGAAACAGGTACTTCATTATCAGGGTAGTTCTCTGGATTATAACTCCAGTTGCCAGAAATTGCCTGGTCAAAGAACTTTTGAATTACAGCAGTAACTTTGATGTAACCATCGTTATTAGGCATATCCCAAAGAAGGGTGTAAGAGTTTTTAAGCGTTGTATAAGATGGGACAATTTGCTTAAGGGGTCCTTTCTTTGACTTTTTAATGGACAAGTATGCTCTAGGAGGCTCGATTCCATTGGTTGCGTTTGACACAACGGAGCTACTCTCTGAAGGCATCTGTGCGGACAGTGTTGAGTTCCTAAGTCCGTATTTTTGAATTCGCTCTCTAAGATACTCCCAATCACACTGAAGCTCATTTGGCACAATCTCATCAACTTCGTTCTTATATGTATCAATTGGTAAAATTCCATCTGCATACTTTGTCCTACCAAAGTAACCGCAAGGACCTTTCTCCATCGCAAGACGATTAGAAGCGTTCAAGAGAGCGTATTGAAAACGTTCAGTCAATTTATGAACTAGATCGTGTGCCTTAGTACTTTCATAACTTGCACCATTCTTAGCAAGGTAGTGTGCCAGACCAATATATCCAACCCCCAGAGAACGGCGGTTAATAGTGCTCTGCTTTGCTGCCTCAACTGGATACTCCTGATAGTCAATCAAGGCATCCAGACCCCTTACAGCAAGGTCACAGAGTTCATCAAGTTCTTCCAACTTATTAAGTTTGCCAATATTAATAGCAGAGAGAATGCACAAAGCAATTTCTCCTTTACCATCAATATGCTGAATGGGGTCAGTAGGTAGAGTGATCTCCTGACAGAGGTTACTCATGTTCACCTTATCCTTGAAGGATGAGTGTGAGTTGCAGTGGTCGATGTTCATGATATACAGACGACCAGTCTCTGCCCTCTCTTTGAGAAGACTTAGAAAGAGTTCCTGTGCCCCGATAGTCTTTCTTGGAACAGCATCATTGAGTTCATGCATCCGATATAGAGTGTCAAAGTCATCAGTACCAAAAGCATCATACAGACCTGGTACGTCATGCGGTGAGAAGAGGCTAATCTCTCCATTCTGGATGAAACGTTCGTAGAAAAGTTTTGAAATTTGGATGGAGTAGTCAAGTTTCCTCACTCGATTGTCTTCTGTACCCTTATTGTTCTTAAGAACTAGGATGTCTTCGATTTCTTGGTGCCAGATTGGGAAGTGTACTGTTGCGCTTCCACCTCGTATGCCATTCTGAGTGCAGCATCGGACAGTGCTCTCAAATTTTTTGAGAAACGGGATAACACCTGTGTGCTGCACTTCTCCGTCTCGGATCTTAGCGTTGATGCCACGGACTCTGCCTGCGTTGATACCGATTCCTGCACGTTGAGCAACATAGTAGCCAATCGCCATGTCACTAGAAAAGATACTATTGAGGGTGTCATCAACATCAACAAGAACACAGCTAGCAAACTGTCGAAGCGGAGTTCGTACTCCTGCCATGACAGGTGTGGGAATGTTGATTCGGTGCTTCGAGATTGCGTCATAATACTTCTTGATATATTCTAATCTATAAAACTTATCGTCATCCTGAAATAGTGTTGCAGCAATCATCATATACATGAATTGCGGCGTCTCGTATACCTCTCCAGAACTGCGATCTTGCACTAGGTATTTATCTACAACCTGACGAATGCCAGCATATGTAAACAGCATATCACGTTCATGGTCCATAAAACTAGAAAGTTTTTCCCACTCTTCGTCCGTATACTTTTTCAGAATAGAAGAATCATAAACCCTACGAGAGACACATTGCTCTACATGCTCTCTCAAAGGAGGATACCCATCAGGATGCCCATTATAAACTGCCTTCCTCAAACTAAACAAAAGAAGACGGGCAGCAACATATTGATAATTAGGAGCATCCAAAGAGATAAGATCATTAGCAGACCGAATGAGAATCTCTTGAATATCAGCAGTCTTAATGCCATCAAAAAACTGCAATTCAGCATTCATCTCCACTTGACTCTCAGAGACACCTGCAAGACCCTTGCATGCATGCTCTACCATCACATGAATCTTATCAAGGTTCAGAACCTCGCTCTGACCGTCACGCTTGACTACATGAACTTCCTTCATACCTTTTTCCATTCGCTTAATTTAATCTGTGCTTGTAGACCGCTGTATGTGTTAAATTCTACCAGAGATTGCACATCATGTCCAGCGATAAACATGTCGTTTAAATCTTTCTCTTGTAGATTCTCTGGCCAAATTACAATCTCGTAACCTTTGTCGATAGCGTTATGCATTCTATCGACAATTTCTTTGTTACGTTTTTCATTATCATATACGAAGACAACTTCTTTGTTACGAATAACATCCCAATCAACATCTGCTCCTGCCATAGCAATTGCATTGTCAATATAGAAACTATCGAATGGTCCTTCGGTAATGTATATTGTTTTATTAAAATTTACTCTATTGAGACCAAAAATTTTAGTCTTGGATTCATCCAACATGATAGTGATATATCTCATCTTATCAGTTGGGTTTAAAGATCTCCCTTGAAATCCAAACCAAGTTCCATCTGTGTCAATGAAAGGAATAATAATTCTTGGGTGATCCTTTTTGACATCTTTGAAAGTTGGTTTTTGAGTATTGACCCAGGTGCAGAACTTATCTGTATAGAACAGATTTGAGAAATGTTGCTCAGGAATTTGACGACCTTGTAAATATCCAACAGCTGGGTGTTGATTATTTAGTTGTTCGATGGTATGCAGTTCTCCCTTTTTCTTGAAGTTCGGTTTTTCAGTTTTGAAAGTTGGGTCAGCAACATTTCTTCCTTTACCAGTAAGTCCATTCTTATAACGTTCCATGACGTATTCATCATAGACATCATTTGCATTGTCTTTGATGAAATTACCAAAAGATCTTCCCACACCACAATTATGGCACTTGAAAACAAGTCCACTATTTTTAGTGAAAAAATAACCTCTCGTCTTGTTCCTATACTTTTGGGAATCTCCACAGTAAGGGCAACGAAAGGTATATGTTCCGTTTTTAATTTGCTTGAATTTATCAAGACGCGATGAAATCAATCGCGCAAACTGCTCATCTATCACCCAATAGACCTAGTAACCTCAGTATCTATTGTACTTGAATTTGAACTGGATGTCAACGTACTACTGGTGGGGGTGATGCCGATGTCAACGCACCAACAACTAGTCTTTGTCCAACTGGCGATATCAAGACACTGATGACAGCAAGAGCTCCTGCAATACTCCACATCTTCTTTTCTAGTACTCTAAGTCTATCATCGATAAGACGGATGTCTCTTTCACATCCCTTCTTAATTGCATCAGTTTCTCTGTTAAGATCTGTAGATAACCTATCTAATTTTTCAAACAGAATTGCGTCAACTTTATCTTGCTTATCTAATTTTTCGTTATGGACAGCAAGTAGTTTGCCCATTTGTATAGAGTTGTCCTGTAAGGTATCTACAACTCTTTCTAACCTTTCGTATAGTGCCGTGTTAAGTTCTGAATCCATAGCTACCTATCTACAGTTGCTTGTGCGCCACCTGCTCTTGCTTTTAATTTCAAGGATGCAGTTTTCTTTTGTAATTCTTTTTTAATTTGGGAAATCTTTTGAGCAGATTTCTTTTGCTCAAGACCAACTTGCTGTTGAGTCATCTGCATCTGCATCTGCTTGTCTGCATTCTCTTTAACATTACGCATGTGATTCATACGCTTGTTCATAAAGAACTTAGCTGCTTCACCAGGCATAATCCTTTCAATCTTAACATCACCTCTATAACGAGGGTTGATTAGAAGACGCATCTTCTGTGTCAACTCAGCAGGAGATGATGCATAGATGACAGTCTCTCCAACCTCAGGAATAGTTACTTTGTATTGAAGCAACCTGGATGGCATTGAAGGATTCTCTCTAGATTCACCCAGTTTATTACCAGGAGCAACCAATTTCTTATCATCCTTACTCTTTTTTACTTTACCACGAAATTTCATGACAGGATCGTAACCTGCATTAGGACCTTTCGCGTCAGCGTCTCCACTAAATCCACCAGTACCAGCAGTCATTACAGTCATAGTTTGTCCAGTTCCTTATTTACGTCTTCGTCTGCATCCAAATCAGGAAGCATACCTATAGGATATTTATTCAAATAGATTAGTATAGTTTTTAGCAAACTCCAATATTCCCTTTCCATCTTAAAAAACAATAAGGGTGTTGCTGCTTCACCAAAAACATTATAAAGGATGATGAGATGATTGATAATCAAATGGGTTCTTAACTGACCCCCACGAACATAACGCTTCAAGAGTCTTTTCAGATACTTGAAGCGTTTTAGGTCTTCATCAAAATCCTCTCGCGTTACACAAGCAGGATTTTCATAATGCTTTATGGCGAACAGAATGTAGTTAGACTCATTCAGTTCGTCAAATTTCATTTATCAACTGCCGAAGGTCAGTGTTGCTGCGCCATCAGAGATGACTTCCTCAGTACCACCTGCAGAGGTGATCTTGACGCGATACTTATAACCGTCAAGTGAATCATCACCGAGACTGCTGTATGCCAGAGTCGCAGTAGTGAAGTCTGCATAGGTGATACCTGTATCGGTATTAGCAGCAATATTAACCCAACGGGTAGTTGCTGCTGCAGTCTGACGCTGCCAGACATAAGCAAGAGCACCAGGTGTTCCTGTAGTAGAAGTGCTAAGGGTGAATGTACCAGCGCCAGAGGAACTAGTAGATGCTGCAGGTTGTGCAGAGATGGTTACTGCCGATGCAACGTCTGCTCCGATAGTATCATCTGCCTGAGTTTCTGTGCCATCAGGATTGCTGATGAAGGCAAGACATTCTGCCTTGTGACGAGTATTACCAGCGCCATCGGTGTAGGTCTTATATGCCCACCAACCAGGACCAGTGATACCACGAGAAGCATTCTCGTTTAATACTGCTTCAGCAGCATCAATAAAAACAATAGTTTCCGAAACAGATCCACTGCCGTTACCACGGGCGAGTCCTGCTTGAGTCTTATTTGCGTTGCTGTCAGTTCTCCCGTAAAGAGACATGGGTTACTCCGTATTAATTCCGATATATTTATTTATAAAAAGAGGGGCTTACGCCCCTCTATATCACGCTTCGCGATTGTTGATTGCTTGTTCAACAACTGCAAGAAGTTTGTCATCCATATCAGTCTTAGTCAAAGTGACTGCTTTCTTAAGGATGACAATACAAATTTCGACTAGTTTTTCACCAAGTTCCTCATTGTCAGGAACTTTTGAAACAGCATCATTAATAATTTTTGATGCTAATGGTAGAAGAAAAGATAACATGATTAGTACTTAATGGGTGCTAATCTATATATGCTTACTTCTTCTTTTTGGTGTCCATGATGGCACCTTTACCATATTGTTTCTCAATACTTGCCTTCACTTTTTCGACGGCAGACATACCATCATACTTTGGTTTTTTCTTACCAAATGTATTTGGTGTGTTACTAACTGGTTTGTTGTAACGTTGGTTTCCACCAACACCACCACGCTCCATGCGACGATCCTTCAGTGAATCTGCACCTTCTTCATTAACAACTTCTTCATTCTTTGCTTTCAGGTTTGCCTTACGCATTTGTAGTTCGGCACGACCACCTCTGTCCATCTTACCTTGTGCCTTTGGTTTCTTAGAACCA
>Ga0233438_10004442_pt1 | contig 12284 bp, 11 predicted proteins | sample SI_123_September_FD_182720 | JGI IMG/M metagenome (GOLD analysis project Ga0233438, IMG submission 182720) | Seawater microbial communities from Saanich Inlet, British Columbia, Canada - SI_123_September2016_10_MG | ecosystem: Environmental > Aquatic > Marine > Inlet | place: Canada: British...
AATATTGCAGCCACTTTGGTCCCATAGCTCAGTTGGTTAGAGCATCTGACTCATAATCAGAGGGTCCTTGGTTCGAGCCCAAGTGGGACCACCCTAAAAACCCTTCTTAATTGAGGGGTTTTTTGTTTAGTAGTTATTCATCTCAAATATACTAAAAAAGGGCTAAAATAGCTCCTTTTTGGCAGTTATATGACAGTTAAAAAGTCAAAAAAATCCATTAAAAAGTTTTATAAATTTACCCTCTTTCCTTAAAAAAATCACTTTTCTTTTTAGGGGTAGTCAGCGTGTAATGGGGTATAACCCTACCCTTCATAACATCTAAATAGTATATAAAGTCCTAAAATGCTTCGTTACACTTCAAATCAGGCGTAAAGTATTGATTATTAGTTAGTTATAGATACTCTGTTCCCCCTGTTTTGTTTAGGGTTATAAAACTTCGTACAGGTGTTAACCTTTATCTCTTAGTCTATATTATTATTTTTCTCATAGATTAATACATCTACTATATCCCAACCCATCTCAAACTCATCAACTTCAAGTAATTGAGATACTATAATATTAAACCCTTTTTTATTTAAATTTTTGGCAGTGGTTTTCCAATTAACATAACCTCCTTTGTCAGGAAAAGCTATTATTTCTTTGCCTTTGAGGGGTTTTAAATAATCATATTTGAATCCACCAAGTGAGCCTGTAGCCATCCAAGTATAATTTGGTAATTCTATACTCATTATAATAGCTGTTTTTTCACTTTCTACGATGGCAACTTGTTTTTCTGATTCACTTAATAGATGAAGGCCAAAAAGGCATTGACTAAGATTGAACTCAGGTAATCTTAGTGCAGTATGTGCCCAACTTATGAGTGGACTACCGTCTTCTTTTTTTCTTTTTCCTGATACTACGTCATAAGCCATAATCTTACCTGAGCGTATGTTTCCTGAGGTATCAATTTGCCAAAACACAGCGGAGCTATTAAACATATTTGATGTTCCTAATTTATACTTTTGGATTACTGAGTTAACTTCATCTTCATTGTAATTATTAATCAAGTAGGTTGCGAGAGGATTCATATCATATTTATGTAATGTTGCTTGAAAGATATCTTTTTCAATGAAAGATAGTTCAATTGGTTTTGGAGTTATGTAATTGTAATTAACTATTGAATTGTTATTAGGGGACATACTATATCCGCAGTTATCTTGTCTGTCGCAACGACCATATTTACTATCTGCATACTGACCTGTTTCAGTTTCAATGTATTTAACAAAGCGTTTTTTGCCACACTGTGGACAGTTAAATTTCTTACTTGATTTGTCAAAATGATATTTAAATTGTGTCATAAGTTTAAGTGTTCATCGGTTTATCGGTTTAAGTGCCTATATATAGGCACTAAACCTATGAATAACTAAACGGATAGTATTCCTAATTCATAAGGCTGTCTATTTCCATTCTGAATTAACCATCCTTCATTTTTTGATTCTGTAATTAACTGTTTTATTTTATTTTCTCCCTTTCCTTTACTTCCATTGAAGTTTTTATCAAGTACTATTCTAATTTGATTTACTAACTCACTGTGCTGAAATCTTTCCCCATTTTCAAACACCTTTTCTAATACTTGAAACTTATCTTTGCTGCTTAGATTTAAAACATCAAATCCTTTCTTTTTAGCTTTCATTTCAATGTCATAATCCTCAATTATTTTTGGTAATCCATCATCTGTTATTTTAAAGGCAAAGGGCTTGAATGATTTGTTTCTGCAGAACCCTGCGCTAACAATCGAAACATCATCATCATACTTATCAATTTGAACTGTAATAACTGTTTCAGCTTTGTTTGTCAATTCAGTTCCTATATGCCCTCTTGCTTTGTCGCTTCCGGGGTTTTCGTGAAGAATAACCACTATATGAATATTGTATCTCTCAGTCCATTCCAATAGCTTAGACGCCATATTAGTTGACTCTGCTTCATCATTTATTGAGGTAATTAAGTCTCTTATTCCATCAATAACAACAAATCCTAAGTTGGGAGTATTCTCAATAGCGTGCTCAACAAGTTTTAGCCTTTCAGATGGACTTGATTTTCTTAATCCATAAGTGCTGAGGTTATTTGGGATATCCACGTCAATCTGTCTACAGATGCGTTTAACAGCCATTTGGACGTGGTATTTAGACTGTTCTGTATCAAAGTATAGAACTTGATTACAGTTCTCCTTTAGTGGGCCTCTGAGTTTATTTTGAAGAACTCCTTCACCAACAGCAGCAGAGACAGCCATATTGATAAAGAATGACTTTTTACTTTTAGCCTTTCCTTTGACCAAACTGAAATTTCCGTGTGTTCCAAGGATATTAAATTCCTCTGAGCTATCGCCTTTTATTTCCCAAGCTATCTCGGGAGGAGGAATTACTTCCAAAACATCTACCCTGCAGGATTCTAACTTTTTAAATAATTCGTTTGATGATTTGTTTAGCTCTGATTTGATTAAATTTTTAAAACTTTCTTTTTCCATATTTATATTAGATTAATGCCAACATAAATTGAAAAAGAAGAAGAAAATCCGTATATTTGTAGTGTTCAAAACAACAAGTCAATGGTTTTCGATTTCGGTCAATTCTGTTGACTTTTTTCATTTACAAAGGTTAGTAAAAATACTATTTAACGCAAGCCAAGTTATTAACACAACTAATTGATTATCAATTGTTTAAGCCTTGTCTATGTCTCGTTTATAACTTGTCTAAACCTCGTTTAAATCTTTCTTAATTTCATTCATCATTTCTAAGCCATTTCATTGATTTTCAACTTTTTAAATAAATTTTTAGTTTTTATAGAAAATTGTAAATCTATTTTCCAATTAGTTTTCAAATAGCTGTATAATTCATCCATTTTAGACACAGTTATCAACAATATTTTTTTATTTTAGGTGACTAATTATTCTAATTTCAAAAATTCTAATGTCAGAAGACCATAAACAACAGCTTGAACAACAACTTTGGAACATTGCCAACACCCTTAGAGGTAAAATGGGGGCTGATGAATTTCGTGATTATATTCTTGGTTTTATTTTCTTTAAATACCTATCTGAGCGTATGCATTTATATGCAGATAAGCTATTAGAGGAAGATGGCATTACCTATGATAGTATAGATGAGAATACTCCAAATGGCAAGGAATATTTAGAAGCCATTCAAGAAGAGGCATTAGGAAAGTTAGGTTACTATTTAAAACCCTCAGAGCTATTTACCAATGTAGCAGCTAAAGGAAACTCTTTAGAGGGTGGTGATACATTTATCTTAGAGGATTTAACAACCATTCTAAGAAACATTGAGCAAAGTACTATGGGTACTGAGAGTGAAGATGACTTTGGTAACTTATTTGAAGACTTAGACTTAACCTCAACCAAGTTAGGTAAAACTGATGAACAGCGAAATACCATTATATCAAAAGTATTATCTCATTTAGATAAAATTGACTTTCAGTTAGAGAACACAGAGATTGATGTTTTAGGTGATGCATATGAATATTTGATATCACAGTTTGCAAGTGGTGCAGGCAAAAAGGCGGGGGAGTTTTATACCCCTCAAGAAGTTTCAAAAATATTAGCCAAGATAGTTACAACAGGTAAGGATAAATTGAAAAGTGTGTATGACCCAACCTGTGGTTCAGGTTCATTGTTGTTACGAGTTGCAAAGGAAGTAAAAGAAGTTAGTGCTTTTTATGGGCAGGAGATGAATAGAACGACCTACAACTTGGCACGAATGAATATGATTTTGCACGATGTACATTATAAGAAGTTTGACATAAAACAAGAAGACACTTTAGAGCATCCTCAGCATATGGATGAACGTTTTGAAGCTATTGTAGCCAACCCTCCTTTTAGTGCGAAGTGGAGTGCTAATTCACTTTTTATGAGCGATGAACGCTTCAGCCAATATGGTAAGTTAGCACCAAGTAGTAAAGCAGATTATGCTTTTGTACAGCATATGATACACCAATTAGCAGAGAATGGTACAATGGCTTTGGTATTGCCACACGGAGCATTGTTTAGAGGAGGTGCTGAAGGACATATAAGACAGTATCTTATTGAAGACAGAAACTACCTTGATGCTGTTATTGGATTGCCTGCCAACCTATTTTATGGCACATCTATACCAACAAGTATTTTAGTATTTAAAAAGTGTAGAGAAAATCCTGATGATGTGTTGTTTATTGATAGCAGCAAATATTTTGAAAGAGGAACACAAAATATTTTGTTAACTGAACACATTGAGAAGATAATTACGACTTACAAAGAAAGAGTTGTAGTTGATAAATACAGTTATTTAGCACCACTTAGCGAAATTCACAAAAATGAATACAATCTTAACATACCAAGGTATGTGGATACTTTTGAAGAGGAAGAACCTGTAAATTTGGAGGCAGTGAGTAATGAGTTAAAATCTTTAGAAAATGATATAATTGATTTAGATAAAACCATATCAGATTTTTGTAAAGAATTAAATATTGATACACCTTTTTAAATGATGGACAAGCAAATAAACAAAACACCATTGGTTCGTTTTCCTGAATTTAAAGAAGGTTGGGAACATAAGCAATTAAACGAATTGTTGAGTGTGTCAAAAACTAAAAATTTAAATTTAATATACAGCAAAGAAGATGTTTTATCTGTATCAGGTGAATTAGGTATTGTAAATCAAATTGAACATTTAGGACGTTCCTATGCAGGAGTTTCTGTACATAATTATGGTATAGTAGAGGTTGGTCAAATTGTCTATACAAAAAGCCCATTAAAAGCAAATCCTTATGGTATTATAAAACTAAACAAACACAAAGCAGGGATTGTTTCTACTTTGTATGCTGTTTATTGTGTAAACGAAAAAACAGACGGGCAGTTTATTGAACATTACTTTTCATTGGATGCAAACCTTAATAGATATTTAAGACCATTGGTAAGAAAAGGTGCTAAAAACGATATGAAAATTAGCAACGAATACGTTTTAAACGACCGTATTTTTTCACCCCAATTAAAAGAACAACAAAAGATAGCCATCTTTTTAACTGCTGTAGATAAAAAGTTACAACAACTAACTAAAAAGAAAGAATTATTAAAGGAGTATAAGAAAGGGGTAATACAGAAAATATTCTCGCAAGAATTACGCTTTAAAGATGAGTTTGGAAATAACTACCCTAATTGGGAGGAGAAGAAGTTGGGGGATATTGGTGAGTTTAAAACGAGTAGTGTAGACAAATTAATTAAGGAAGGCGAAAAAATGATTTCATTAGTGAACTATATGAATGTTTATAATCATCAGAATATTACAAATGAAAATACAAAAAATTTAATGCAGGTTTCAGCTAATGAAAAACAGATAGAGACAAGTAATTTAAAAAGAGGTGATATTTTATTTACTCCTTCATCTGAAACTCCATCTGATATTGGACATTCTATTGTAATATTTAAGGATTTAAATAATACATTATACAGTTATCATTTAATGAGATTTAGACCAACAATTACCCTTGACATTTTATACTCTCATTATTTCTGTAATACTCCTTCAGTATTGAGGCAAATTACAAGATTTGCCACAGGGAGTACAAGATTTACTATCTCAGTTGGTTCATTTTCAAAAGTTATAATTCAATTACCATCATTAGAGGAGCAACAAAAGATTGCTAATTTCCTATCTCTATTAGATAGTAAAATAGATTTAGTCATTACCCAAATAGAAAAAACCAAAGCTTTCAAAAAAGGACTTTTACAACAAATGTTTGTTTAAAATATAAGCTATGTATAGAATTAATAAGTCATCAAATAACATCACCAAGCTTAAGGAGCGAGAATTTAAAGATTTAGGATTTAGAGAACGTGAGCATCTTCAAGAATGGATAGCTAAAAACCCTGATGTGTTGGGTGAAGAACTGCTAATAATTCAAAAGGAATATGATGGCTTTAATGACACCAATGAGCGCCTTGATTTATTGGCTTTGGATAAAGATGGTAATTTAGTAATTATAGAAAATAAGTTGGACGATACGGGTAAAGATGTTGTATGGCAGGCCCTGAAATATACTTCATATTGCTCAACATTAACCACTGAACAAATTATACGCCTTTTTCAGGAATATTTAGACACCTACTCTAAAGAAGAAGAAGACGCCAAGGAGCTGTTATTAGAATTCTTGGACCGCGAGGATGATGAGGATTTATTGCTTAACAGCAATGACCAACGTATTGTTTTTATTGCCAATAATTATCGCAAAGAAGTGACCTCAACAGCCTTATGGCTTTTAGACCACGACATTTCTCTACAATGCTTCAGAGCAAAACCTTACAGCCTTGGAGATGAATTATTTCTTCAAATAGAGCAAATCATTCCGCTTCCTGAAACAAATGAGTTTATGATTGATGCAAAAGAAAAAGCAAAAGAGAAGAAAGGAAAGAGCAAAAAGGTTGAAGAATCAAACAAGCGCTTATTAGAATTTTGGAACCTTTTAAAAGACGAATTAGAAGCAAAAAATTTAAATTATTTAGACCGTGTCAAATCCAAACCAAACTACTCAATTGGATTTTTTAAGGGCAAGGGTATTTTTTGCTTTTGTATTGGGCGGGGTGCTTTTCGTGTAGAGTTATACTTCAATAATGATGAAGATAAATCCAAGTTTGATGGAATGTATGAATATAAAAGTGAGTTAGAACAATTAATCCCAAATATTCAATGGCAGAGATTAGATACTAAAAAAGCCTCACGAATCAAATTAGAAACAACAATTGAGGAAAAAAATAATTTTGAGGGTAATTGGAAAGATAAGACCAATTGGCCCGATGTTATTGATTGGTATACTGAAAATATGTTGAAATTTTATAATGCAGTTTATCCAATTTGGGAAAAAGTACAAAGAAAGTTAGGTTAAATGGTTAGACCACAAAGTGAACAACAATTAGAAAATGCCTTACTAAAGCAATTGCAGTCTTTAGGGCATTCGCCTGTTGATATTCCTGACGAAAAATCATTATTGTTAAACCTTAAAAATCAGTTAGAAAAGCATAACGATGTTACTTTCTCAGAAAACGAATTTAAGAAGGTAGTTAATATACTTAATGCGGGTAGTGTTTTTGAACGTGCCAAAACTTTAAGAGGCATTAAACACCATATTACAAAGGATAATGGAGAAACATTATACTTCGATTTTTTGAATCAAACAGAATGGTGTAAGAATCAGTTCCAAGTCACTAATCAAGTTACTGTAGACGGAAAGTATCAAAATCGCTATGACGTAACCATTCTAATAAATGGCTTGCCCTTAGTTCAGATTGAGCTTAAAAAGCGTGGGTGTGAGATGGGAGAAGCACATCGTCAGATTTTAAGATATAAATCACATTCTTTTGGAAGTGGTTCAGCTTTATTTCAATATGTTCAGCTTTTCATTATCAGTAATGGGGTCAATACTAAGTACTTCGCAAATAACCGAAAGCAAGCACTTAACTTCAAACAAACCTTTTATTGGGCAGACGAGCAAAATAATAAGATAACTAATCTTTCAGATTTTGCTGAAACTTTTTTAGAGCCTTGTCACCTGTCTAAAATGATATGCAAATACATTGTTTTGGCTGAGACAGATAAGCTACTAATGGTCTTAAGACCTTATCAGTATTATGCGACTGAAAAGCTGATAGAGCGTGTTAAAAACACCAATAAAAACGGATACATATGGCATACTACAGGGAGCGGTAAAACACTAACTTCATTCAAGGCAAGTCAAATACTAATGCATATGCCTGAAGTTCATAAAGTGGTATTTGTAGTTGATAGAAGAGATTTAGACTATCAAACAACTAAAGAGTTTAATAACTTTTCAGGCGGTAGTGTTGACGGAACAGACAATACTAAGGCATTGGTAAAGCAGTTTGGAGATGACACAAAGCTATTAGTTACAACAATACAGAAATTAAATAATGCTATTGGCGGTGAACGTTACGCATCTGTGATGGAGCCTCTAAAAGAAAAGAAAATAGTCTTCATATTTGATGAATGTCACCGCTCACAGTTTGGGGAAACACATAAACGCATAGTACAGTATTTCAACAACTATCAGATGTTTGGTTTTACGGGGACCCCAATATTTGCTGATAATGCAGTAAAGAATGACTTAGGAAAGCGCACTACGTTTGAACTATTTGGGGATTGCTTACATAAGTATGTAATTACAGATGCAATTAGAGATGAAAATGTTTTAAAGTTCTCTATTGAGTATGTAGGTAAATATAAGCAGCGAAATACAAGTAGTGTAAACTTCAGAGATATTGAAGTAGAAGCTATTGACAAAAAAGAGCTGTATGATAATGAAGACCGATTAGGAAAAATTACAGACTATATTCTTGATTACCATAATATAAAGACACACAATAAGCAGTTTACTGCTATGTTTGCTGTTAGCAGTGTTAATACTCTTACAAAATACTACGAGCTTTTTAAATCGAAAGAGCATAATCTTAATATTGCAACTATCTTTTCATACAGCTCAAATGAGGGAGATGATTCTGCAGACGGCATTACTACATTCGATTATGACAATTTAGAAGAACCTGCTGAGGCTTATGGGAAACATACACGAGAAAAATTAGAGGACTATATCAAGGATTATAATAAGACATTTGGGACTAATTTCTCTACAAAAGACAGTCAGTCCTATTACAATTATTATAATGATATTGCTAAAAGGGTTAAGAACAGAGAGATTGATATATTATTAGTGGTAAATATGTTTTTAACAGGTTTTGATAGTAAGCCTTTAAACACACTGTATGTAGATAAAAACTTAAAGCATCACGGATTAATACAGGCCTTTTCACGCACCAACAGAATATTAAACAAGAATAAGTCTCACGGTAATATTGTTTCATTTAGAAACCTAAAGAAGGCCACTGACGATGCTATTGCTTTGTTCTCAAACAAGGAGGCTAAAGAAATAATTTTATTACAACCGTATACAGAGTATTTAGATGAATTTAGCCAAGCTTTAGAATCAGTTAAAGAAATAGCGCCTACTGTCGATAGTGTTAATTATTTAGCTTCTGAAATTGAAGAATTAAGATTTGTAAGAGCATTCAGACAAGTTATGCGAGTTCAAAACACTCTTAGTTGTTTTGCTGATTTCTCGTTTGAAGATTTAGGAATCTCAGAGCAAGAATATTTAGATTATCGTAGTAAATATTTGGACTTGTATGAAAAAGCAAACAGCAGTACCAAAGAAAAAGCATCTGCCTTGGAGGATGTGGATTTTGAATTAGAGTTAATGCATAGAGACATTATTAATGTTGCCTATATATTAAACCTTCTCACAATGTTGGTAGATGCTAAGGGGAATAATTATGAAAGGAAAAAGAAACAGATTTCTGATATGTTGTCAAATGATATTCATTTGAGAAGTAAAAAGGAACTCATTGAGCAATTCATTGAAGAAAACTTAGTAAAAATTGAAAACTCTGAGGATGTTGCTGATGCTTTTAATACATATTGGAGTGAGCAACAGCTTAAAGCATTTGCAACACTATGTAAAGATGAAAACTTAGATTCCAATAAAATTGAAGCGATTATTGAAGAGTATCTATTTGCCAATCAAGTTCCTGCCATAAGAGATAAGGTAATGAAAGCTATGCTAAAAAAAGAAAGTCTATTAGTTCGTAAAAAGACAATACCAAGAGTTATTGATAAAATAATGGGCTTTATTAGTACATATATTGACGGGATTGCTGCTTAAAACATTAATTAAAATATAATAAATATGGGATTATTTGAATCAAAAGAAGAAAAAGAGAAGAGAATAGAAAGAGAAAAAAATGAAAAAGCTAAGCTTGAAGCAATTGCTAAAGCAAAAGCACTAAAAAAAAGACAAATTAAAAATGCTAAAAAACAAGCCGAGTTGGGCTTAGCAAATAAAGTAAACCCTGAGGACTACACAAAAATAATTATTGAACAAAATCAGGCCATAATTGGGCTTCTTGGACTGATGGTTGTTAATTCAAGCGGTTTTGTTGGTGATGCATTTAGTATTGTTCAGCTTAATACATATTACAATAATATTAAGGAATATATGAATGTTGATTTAGATTCCTGAGATGTAATTTACGACTCTATAATTAGAGTAGTTTAAGGATATGGGAGAAATTAAGGGATACAAATGTTCAAATTGTAACTATGAAAAAACATATTTCATTGGTGTGGGTTTTATGAATCAAAAAGAAACTAAGCTCTTTGAATGTATACATTGTAATGCTATTAAAAAGTCTACTTTGAAAAATCCAAAATGCTCTAAGTGCAATAGTAAATCTTTGAATACTATATTAGATTTTAATAAAAAATTAGAATGTCCCAAATGTGGCGAAAGAGAATTTAATTTTGAAATTGCGGGTACGTGGGATTAAACCATAACCTCATATTCTTCCTTTTTCAACTCTAATAACTCTATACTTTTTGGTAGGCAAGGATATATTTCATATCATTATAACATAATCTAATTTAATTATGAAAAAAATCATCTCTTTCTGCTTTTTTATTCTCAGCTTTAATTCTTTTTCACAAGGAAACGCTTTTGAGTTAACTAATTCTAAAAAATCACTAATTAATCAGTTTATCGTTTTAAATGTGGATAACCTTTCTCAAAGTGATGGTTATAAAAAAATTAATGAGTGGATTAAGAGAAGCTATAGTTCACCTGAAAATGTTATAAAATCAACTATTGAAAATGAATACATTAAAATTAATGGCTTTAGTGCAGAGTTGACTAATTTTAATTTTGACGGTAAGAGAAACTCAATGGATGGGTATTATACATTAACCTTTGAGTTTAAACCTAATAAAATTAAAATTGAAATTATCTCATTGTATAGGATTTATAATGGAAGAACAATAGATTTTGGAAATGCTCCAAACGAATATTATTCAGTTGCTTACAAAGAAATTCCAAAAACTTTAAACAATTTAGTTTCTGAAATTAATAACTACATTAGTAATGGTGCAAAAGACGATTGGTAAAAAACTTATAATCCCTAAACCATAGGCATATCTTCCTCTTTCAGTTCAGCTATTTCAAGTCCCCTTAAGTAAGTCAGAGACACATTAATAGATGAATGTCCCATAGCTTTCTGTAGCTTGGTAATAGAACCTGTACGCTTGAATATTTCTATAGCCCCTGTGTGTCTAAAAGAGTAGAGTGTTTGGTCTTGTTCAAGCAGTTTAGAAACCCTCTTAAAACGACCCCAAAGCGTCTTAAAATAGTCTTCATTTAAAGGTTTTGTAGTACCTGTAAATATATTCTGTTGAGGTTGCCCTTTAACAAGTAATTCTCTTATGTAAATAGGCACAGGAACTATTCTGTTTTTACCCGATTTGTTTCTATGACCCGATAAATGAATATAGCCCAAGTCATCACTAAAGTCAGACCACTTCAATTCTCTTATTTCTCTATGGGGTCTTAATAAACATCCATAGGTCATTAAACAACACAAATACAAATTATCACTAAACAACTTCATCTCATTAAGGATGAGGTTTATATCCTTGTAAGGTTTGTGTAGTTTTGCCTTTGTTTTCTTGGCTTTTATGCTTTCCATAGGATTGCTATTCATACCTATATTTCTTGCTTCATTTATAAGCACATTTAAGTGACGTTTAATGGTGTTATATGATACGCCTAAAGCATATTGATTAAGATAAGACTTAACGTTGTTAGAAGTGATGTTTTCATCTGTTAAGTAAGACACTAATCCATCATAAACAAACCTCAACATAGACTTGTATTTGTCTGAATATTCCCCTTTTAGTTTGTTGTCTAAAGCTTGAGCTAAGTATACCTTGTCCGATATCTTTCCGCTTATTATTTTATTAGTTCTGTACGCTGATAATTGCCCACCATTAATTAGGTAATTGTAAATTTCAGCAGCTAATAGATTTCCGATATTTTCTCGTTGACTTAATGGAAAAGAATTGGGGTTTGTTTCAGAACCAATTCGCTTTCCATTGTAAAGCCTATAGCGTTTTTGATTAATGATAAATGAGATGAATACTTTTTGCTTTTGGTCAGTATGAACCGTTGGATAATTTAATTTCATTTGGCAGTTGTCAGACAGTTAAACAATAATTATTGAGTAACTACTTGACAATCAATAGCTCAGTTGGTTAGAGCATCTGACTCATAATCAGAGGGTCCTTGGTTCGAGCCCAAGTGGGACCACCCTGAAAACCCTTCTTAATTGAGGGGTTTTTTGTTGCTCTCCCTTTCTCTAACCAGTT
>Ga0233438_10004446_pt1 | contig 12278 bp, 16 predicted proteins | sample SI_123_September_FD_182720 | JGI IMG/M metagenome (GOLD analysis project Ga0233438, IMG submission 182720) | Seawater microbial communities from Saanich Inlet, British Columbia, Canada - SI_123_September2016_10_MG | ecosystem: Environmental > Aquatic > Marine > Inlet | place: Canada: British...
ACAGTGTGCTGAATCCGTTGCCCCGATTATTTATACCATCCCGTTGCAGCTGTTGTCTTATTATGTCGCCCTTATAAAAGGTACTGATGTAGATCAGCCTCGCAATTTAGCTAAATCAGTCACCGTGGAGTAAGTTCCTTTTCAGAGGTTACTAATTTATCCATAAAATACAAGGTGTTAGTAACCTCTTATTTTTCCGAAGTCCCTCTCTCTCATTATCAAACCCATCTAATGTCCATAATTTCCAAACTCCATGATGAAGGATGGAATACAGGACAAATCAGTCGATTTCTGTGTGAAAAAGGTTATCTCTCTGTGAGGGGGAAACCGATACTCTCTAAGCATATCTGGAGTATGTTGAAGAAACATAGTCTAAGACTAGAGAGAAATAGTCAAAAACCAAGAGTTTTACTTGAGTCTGTTAGTGTAAAAACGGACAAAACTAAGTAAAACCGTTGTCCTAAAAATAAATCCTCAATTTGAGAAAATAGCAATCGTTGGGTTAGCCAATATTTTTATTAAATTTACAAAGGGTAATGTTATGAATGAATTAAAGCCGATTAGTTTACAAACTATAAAAGAGTACAAATACAGATTGAAAAATGATTTAAAACCAGAAATTATGTTTGAGAGATTGCCTTATTTTAACACTGATGATATCAGTGAACTTAATAAAGAAAGCTTTTATAAGTTTACATTAATTGGACTTGGAGTTTGTGAATTTGATCCGCCTGACCATTTATTGGAAAATTTAATTGATCAAATTAATTTCTCGATGAGTGGGTATAAAAGTATGATAGAAAATTTACAAAATATATAATTTTGTATATGTCTGTAGTATTCAAATTGAATATTGTCTTAACTATAAATTGTTTCGACCAGGGAACTGACCTTTAGATACAGATTGACATATTCTGTATCCCTTCTTGAGGTATCTACGGACCTGACGTAACTGATCGTCAGTGTACCGTAGGTTTCCATTACGGTCTTTACTGGATTCAACTGATAATAAGTATGGTATCCATTTGGACCTTGGTCTATTCTTTAATCTAGTTACCACTTCAGTACAGTATTTAGAGTTCACTGGTGGTTTACCCATATCAACCCAAATCGTATACATCAGTTGAATCTCATAAAGAGTTTTTCCACGAATCTCTACACCTGAAGTAAGTTCATATTGTCCAAACGATACTGATTTTGTTTTTCTTCCATGAGCTTGTAATCCAAGTTCATCTAATCTTTGAATTTGCTTTTCTTCAATTAATTCTCTAAGTTGCTTTATTGATTTACTTACAGGTTGATTAAGAGGAATGGCAACGTTTAAAGCATTATCATGATTCACTGCTTTTGTAATTTGTTCAACTCTCGATACACCAAATAGGTGTTTGTGTTCCTTCCACCAAGGGTCAAATAAAACATTGGATACATCACCCCATGGTTTGTAATAGTCTCTCGATTTGTCAATATTGTCTTTCAAATCAGGTTCTTTCAGACTTAGTTTGTAAAATTCAAACCACAATCTAAAATGTTGTTTTGATGACTTTATTTGTGGTTGTCTATTCAACGGAACCATCCTCTAACCATTTCCAAAACTCAACTGGCAATTTGTCCTCAACCACTTCAAGGTCTCTGTGAGCAATTGCTTTGGTACAACCCATGTGAGGAACTTCTAAGAACTTTTCTGGAACAGTCCAATCTACTTTATACCAACGATGATTATTTTTTGGTGAATCCACAATATTGGTAATAACACCATGAGCAAAGATTCTCATGTGTCCTACCTCTGAGTCACTAGCATTAGTTGAGTTTGTCTTGGTGATGATAATGTCACCGGGTAACAACTCGTAGTAGTAACCCATTTGTATCTTATCTTCATAATACTGAAGGTCATAGAATCCACCTTTGTACCATTGCTTATCCTCAGCATCCTCAAGTCGACCAAACGGTTTGAAAGCAACGAATGTATAACGTCTCATTATTTCTGGTACAAAGTTATTCTCGATATACTCAATTATGTCTTTTGCTTTTTGATTACCTGGTTCCTTTTTTAGAATGTCTGAAGCATTTTTATGAATTCTGAGAACATCTTTTCTGTTCATCTTGCCTTCTTTTATACTCTGTATTTGTTTAATCATGTACATCCCATATGTTAAGAAACAATCATTCATTATTTAATCACGTAAAAAGATAAAGTGAAACATTTACACCATAATCTCTCTTAAAGGGGGGGCTAATTGTAGCCAAAAAGTTTTATTTCTAAAGCTAGAGCAAAATGATATTCTGTAAAAAATAGTTTATGGACATATTATTTTGCTTAGATTTCCAAATCCTGGTTCAAATGTAGATAACTTATTGAAATGCTTTATTTTTTTGTATAATAACATAAAAAATACTGAGGTGTTCGGTTTACACGACATGCAAGAATTATTGGTTTCAAATGGCTTAATTAGTTCTTCTGGTACAATGGGTGTCGAAGCACTATTGAAGGGTGCTAGTAAAGACCTATCTAGGGACAAGTCTTACAACCAATGTAAAATGTATGCTGAGTGTTATAGATTCCTTGGTCTTATACAAAGTGGAGAAAAAGCACTTGAATACAACTTCACATTACTAGGTGAACATGTAGCTACAGCTTCAACTGAAAAATTTTCACTTTTGGAACAATGTTTTATAGGTATTGAATACCCAAATGAAGTTCTAGAAGTGAAAGGGAATCACAGACTCCGTCCATTCTATACAATACTTAAAACGATGTATGAAATGAATGGAGTCCTTTCAAGAGATGAAATTATTTTGGGTCCGTTATCTTTGGATAATGATCAAGATGAAGAGCAATACAAGCAAATGCTTCAAAAGCTCAAGTATTTACGTCTTAATCCAAAAGAATTTGAGAATGAAATAAAACTATTACTTGATAAAAGAAAAATTAGTAGGACTACTGCTGGAAATTACACAAGATTACCATTAGGTGCTTTAAGGTGGTTAAGATGGGCAGCTCCAATTAGTGATAATGAAAATTATAAAAAACGGACAAAAACATATAAAATCACTGAATACGGTACTAAAACTGCAATAAAATTGTTAAACAAAAAAGATATAAGACTCGACGAAATAAAAAAAAATAACTACCCGTTGAAATCGATATCGATAAACTCCTTTTATTCTATGCTAAAGAATTCAGGTTTTGATATTGAACCTGTACTAACACAGTATAATTCTGAAGCTGAAAATATTGAAAAACACGGGTTGTCAAAAAACTTGATTTTTTCTCCTTTTCAAGTTTTAAACAGAAATATTTTGTCTCATATTTTTGAAATAGATATTCCAACGGCTAAGAGAAAATCCATCTATTCCCCAAGTGAAATTGATGATGTTACTTCTTCTATAGATCAAGTGAAAACGAAACTAACTGCATCACTTCTTGAAATAGAGGACGTTGACCTAAGAGATAATGATTTTAGTAGAAAAGTGAAATCTTTAATTCCGTCTCATACCGATTCAGAAATTGTAAAAAAATTAAAAGAAAGTTATAAAAGTTACAACAAAGATAAGTTTTATCCTCTTATTGGTGACATATTTAACTCAATTGGTCTTAAATGTGAAATTCCACCACATGGTGTAAATTCAAGAAGATGGGATGCAATTATTAAAGCTCCTGATGATTCAATCCCTATTGAGATAAAATCTCCATCTGAAGAAATGCACCTATCGGTGAAGGCTATAAGACAGGCACTGGAGAATAAGATAATATTGCAATCAAGACAAGCTGAGTATAACCAAAGGCAAACCTCATCATTTGCAATAGGATTTGAATTACCTAACAAACGTTCTGAGGTAACAGGATTAATAAATGATATAAAGATAACATATGACATTGATATTGCAGTTATTTGTATTGATGTCCTTTTAAATAAATCGGTTCACATTATTCGTAATGGCTTATCTTTAGAATTCTCTGCACTGTCTAATCTAAATGGAATAATTAATGAGTAAAATATTAAAACAGAATGCTATTGATGTCTCTCATTATAAATACTCTAATGATTTAATACCTGTTTCAGTAAAATATAATCAACATAAACCTGCTAAATTGATCTTCGAAGATTTTTCTGAGCAGGATAGTGTTTGCATTCACTGTAACGAGTTTAGTTGTATTAAAAATGATAATGAATTGGACTCATTTCTGGATTTAAAAAATAGTCAAAACTACAACATTTGTCCTACAGATGCTATAAAGATGTCATATTCAGGAATCATTGAAGTTGATAATGAGGCTTGTATTGGTTGTGGCCTTTGTGTTACATCATGTCCAGTAGGTGCAATTTATCTAAACAAAAATCATGTGGCAGTCATAAATTATGACTCAGATGAAATTCATTATACAAATTCTTCAATCTCATTTAAAAATCAAAATATCCAATATGAAAATGAAGTAATTAGAGAGAGTGAAGAACATTTATCTCATATCATCAAAAGAATTAATGATATGGATTTCAAAATAACAACAATAAACTCACTAGTATTTACTGGTTTGAATAAATTAAATTTACCCACATATCTTACTCGAGTTGGTGATGTAAACACGAGAATGGATGCAGTCGGGCTTTATGATGATAAAAATGTTGTTATTGAAATAGAGCTTTCGGCAAATTTAGATTCTCCAAGAGACGTATTGGATGATGTGGCAGTATTTTGTTCTAGAAATTCTGTAGACAAAAACAATGTTTCAGGTGCTATAGTTTTACCTGAGTTTCCAAACAAGAGAACGGAGTTTTGGGAACTTATTTCTGACATAAAAGATGTGGTTGATGTTGATATCTCTGTGATACCTTTAACGGCAATCTTGTTATTTTTATGGCACAGAAAAGATATCAAACTTGAGGATTTCTTACTGGGTAGAGAAAAAACATCAACTAGAGATGTTATAAACTCTACTTTAAGAAGAGATGTAAATTTAGATTTCCCTAGTAATCTTATAGAGGCTGCTAAATAAGAGCCTCAATTTGTTTTACCTCATCTAATCTTTTATTGGCTACTTCGATATATTCTTCATTTAGCTCGAATGCTATGAAGTTTCTATTCAGCTTCTTAGATGCAACACATTCACTTCCACTTCCAGCAAAGGGAATTAAAACAATGTCATTGTGTTCAGAAAAATGTCTTACTATTCTTTCAGATATTGATAACGGTTTCTGGGTTGGATGATTGACTTTCTCGTCCTTAAATCTTTTTCCAGCTAAGGTTGGAAATCTCCAAACGTCACCGGCCATTCTTCCATCTGGATGAGGTGTCCAAACTTTACCGTTTTTAGTAATTTTATTCTTAAGTCTTTCGGAGCTTTTGTATGGTTCCCTTATGATTTCATATTTATATTTGTCGGTTTTAGAGAACCAAAGAAGTGGCTCATAGTGTGCTTGTAATGTGTTCTTATATCCTGAAAATCCATTTTCATAATACCATATAATTTGTCTACGATATTCAAGTCCAATTTCAATCATATAACATTGTAACCAGCATAAATGATGATGAATTCCGTATACAAATATACTTCCATCATCCTTAAGGACACGTTTACACTGGTCTAGCCATTCTTTTGACCATGGTAACCATATATCCTTTTTTTTATTTTCATCCCACTTACCAAAGTTCTTATTGAGATTGTATGGAGGATCAGCAACAATTAAATCCACAGTGCTATCAGGTATTTCTTTCATACCCTCTATACAGTCTTGGTTTATAATTTTGTTTATTTTATTTTTTAGCATTCTGTAATATTAAAATATATTGATTATGTATATTCGGAACATATGCATATGGATATCCATAAGGAAATATTCTTTTGTGACGTTGATAGAGAACCTTTAAGCCTCTCATTTCTAATTTATGTTCTTCTAGTTTTTTGGCAAGGTCTGCATGAAACATAATATATTTCGACTTTTCTCTAAAATCACTTACCACTACAGCCATATATTTCTGTGGTTTAAGAACTTCTGCACACTTCGAAAAAATAACATTTAGCTCATTTAGAAATTCATCATAGTCATCAATATTGCCTAAGTCATCCTTATCATCACTGTACTTCGTATCAAGGTCATGTTCTTCCCGTTCTTGTTTAACCTTATGATCCTTTTTATGCAATATATTCCAATATGGTGGGCTAGTTACAATGAAATCAATGCTGTTTTCTTCAAATGTTGTTAGAACCTGTCTAGAGTCCCCTTGATAAACACTTTGTTCAGTTTTTAATGTTTTTTCGTCGGTTTCATATTCAATTCGTTGTCTTGATAAGTCGGCATATTTAGGATTTAGCTCAATTCCAATGCCAATTCGACCCTCAAGTGCACAAGCCTTCAAAGTTGAACCAATCCCCAAGAAAGGGTCTAAAACAGTATCCCCTTTTTTAGTAAAAAAACGAATAAGCCTTGCTACATCTGTAAATGAAAAAGGTGCAGGGTGTTGTTTTTCTATTTTTACATCAGGATGTTTTGCTCCAAGTCCTTTTTGATTCCATACAGAAATTGTTTCTGGGATCCATTCTGTAGATGTTAAGTCATTCAACTTGTTTCTTGGATCGTATTTACCAACTTTTTTTTGTTTTTTGCTGTGTGACTCTTCCGATTCAACAGACTCAGAATCCGAGATAGTACTCAGTAACTTTTCAATATCATCTTGTTTTTGTGGCATTTTGAAACTTACTCTATTAGACTTTTAACTAATTTAAATTAAAGGTTAATTATAATTTTTTATCGAATTTCACACTTTAGTTCATGATTTTTGTTAGTTACACTGGCAATCTATACAGTAATGTTACACTGCTTCTCACAAAGGTCAATGGTCCTTCAATACAGAAGCACATCAAATCAGTAATCCTCACCTAGGTTTATTGGTTTAAATGCTTATTTTTACTAGTATAATGCTTTGTACATCGATACAATTTTTTTGACCAGTTGACTAGAAGTCCGTACTTTAGATTAGGAGTTTATAGATTAATGCCTATAAATCGTCCCATTTTGCCTTGGTTAAACTCACTAGAACTCTTATCGAGGTAAGTAGAAGTATCTGCTACTGACATGAGTCATAATGGGAGAGACTATCAGATAATATCGTTTCTCATCTAGGTAAGTCTATAACTCATTGATCTTTTCAAGGTCGAAAAACACTATATCCGTGTCCGTCCAAATATCTAATTAGATTTTCTATTTCTTATGTTTCGATGAATCTATTGTTCATTTTTAAAATTAAGTTTAAGCCATATACTGAAGAAACCGATTAACCCTCTTGGTATTATTCTACCCCGTTTGTTGCAAATTCCGGTGTTGGTCGGAATTTGTAATTTGGTATCTACTGAACACTTTCATAATCCTTGTTAATCCCATGGGATTAGATTCACGGAATCGTTTATGCATGAATTTTAGTGATTTCTATTAATTTGACATAACATCTTAACCTTTTATTATGTAGTTAACTTTCTTGAAAGAAGTTATTCTATAATTAATTTAAATAAAGGAATTTAACTTATGTCTAAAAAATACAATGAGCCCAAAGAAATTTATAATATTGAGAGCAAAGTCTTTTTTTGAATTATATAATGAAGAAATAAAAGATATATTTGATGAATATGAGCTTTATCAGTTTTTTGATTTTATGTGTGATTCAGATTATTTTAATCACTGTGGTGGTGACAAAAATGAAATTAGCTTAACAATCTCTTACGACAATAGAAGAACAATATGCAAGTACTACCCGAATATTAATCACATTATTCTAGTACCGTGGGGCTTAAACCCTATTACAGTCTGTCATGAAATTGCACATTATTTATGTGATAAAGTTGCATTGGATTTGCCAGATCACGGACCAACTTTTAGTACAATATTTATAAATTTATGTTTTGTAGCTTCACCAACCTTGGGTTACCAAATATTAATTAATTTTAATAAAAACAGTGTGCCTTATTTTAATGACAAAATTATCTTACCAAATATCAATACAATGAATGGGAGCTTTTATCATGACAAAATGTGTGCATAGTGAAATAAGTGAGATAAAGAAAAGGCTCATCCGTATAGAAAGTAAAATGGTTCGTGCCTTTGATAGTATTGGCCTTAATACGTATGTTGATGACGATTGGCTAGATGTCAATCAGCAAGACAAAGTTATTAGCCTAATGGTAAATGATCGTTCTTTACCTGCAATTAGAAATGAGCTTATTAAAAAGGGAATTCCACAGGTGAAAGCAACGTACAGTCTATACTTTGATGCAGAAATGATTGGCTCAATAATCTACTAGTTGATTAAAACATTCTAATGGAGGAATATTATAAAATATTCCTCCATACACTTATGTATTCCTTCCCTTAAGGTATAAAGTTTTGTTTAACTTTTATATTGATGTTAATGTGGTTAGGTAGTTTAAATGTAAGGATATTTAGAATGATTAGTTTTGAAGATGCAATGGCACAAATAGATCAATTTTTGGAAGATTTTCCAACAATGCAAAACAAACAGACTTGTGATAGTTACCTGAATTCACTCCTACAAGTACCCTCTGAATCAAAAGCTGAGCAACTCGGAAAAGCTGTTTGGTGTCTATATTTAGTTGAAAATTGTAAACAGCAAATTGAACAGCTATTAGCACAAGATGAGTTATCCGTTTTACAAAAATACGAGTGGACAACTATTAACAATAAAACGGTTATGGCTGGATCTGTTTTCATCAATGTGATTACATCTCATGTACAACATTTACAGGCAGTCCATAACTTACAATTTAATAATCAAATTCAAAACATTCAAGATCAGACTAATGCTTTGTTAACTCTATCTGAGACTGTTATTCACGGTCTACCAGATGATGGTGCTACCTTTGTTGAAATAGGCCAGAATGCTGTGCTAGAAATTGGAAGAACAATATTAGATTGATTTATCAAGGTTTATATTTTATGTCAAGTGAATATACAATTGAATTGGATTTTAAAGAATATGAACATCCTTTTCAAATTTATATCAGAAGTGAAATTTTTAAAATAAAAAGAGTTGTTTTTAAATTTAGTTTTATTGATTGGAAGAAAGGTATGATTTCTAGTGTTTGTGATATTACTTTCTTTGGTAATTTATTTGATCCACAAGAAAAAAAGATAAAATGGTTTTTATCAAATGATTTGTCAAAAGATTTCAAATCTAATTTTTATTCTAGAATAGAGAATACACTAACATCCTTTTTGAAAAAAGAGCCATCATTTATTGAAGAAGAAAAGAAAGTCAAGGACTGGAATGATAAATTTGATAATCAGAAATGTAAGTATGTTTTGTTTAAGTCTAAGGTTATAGGAGATCATGAAAAGGTATTTATTGGTACTAAGTGGGTTGAGGGAAATAGTAACAGATTGGGGTCAGATTATACCGTTGATGAGTATGAAAATTACTTTACTCCCCAGTATCATATAATCAATCTAGAGTTGAAATCAAATAATCCATCTGCCATTAATCAAGAAGGTGACACGAACATTGAAGGATATGATTGGATATATCCAATGCCAATTAAAGAAACTTTAAATATATTTCAAGAGTTGGACATTCGTATTGTAAAAGGTAATACCATCTATACTCGTAAACTAGAACCAATAAGGCTAAACACACATTCCAAAGAATATAGAAAGTTAATAAATACACCATTCAAAAAGCATAGAATCTTTCATCGATTCGAAGAGGTTTTCATACCGTCATTTAAAAAGAGTTTTATAAATGATTGTGTGTTTAATATTGTATAAAACAAATTATTGCTAGTCTCTATAAATGATTATCTCTTTGATGCTTTTTTCCCTTACGGTTTGGTTTTCTATTTGTATGGTTTCTAATCTTTAATGTTAATCCTGCTTCCGTTGCTTTGCCTAATAAGGTATACATTCCTTCTACACTAAATGTTTCAAATGTTACTTTCTTTCTTCTGGCAATATGATTATTGAAACAGTCTTACTTCTCAATAACTTTTCTATATGTCTTAAAAGATTTCTTTGATCGTCTTTAGATATTATGTCCCATACCTCAAATTTATTTGCTTTATGTGTCCTTAACTTTGTTAGGACATCATGTTTTGACATTACTTGGTTATTATCTGTTAACATTACATTTCATTCCTCTTATTATATTCGTTAATGTCCATCCACGTTTGTGTACTTGGATCTTTGATTAGGTTTCCCCACCTTTCGGGTTCATTAGGTATAACTTGTTTCTGGTATACAACCAAAGCAAATACAAATAAACCACATATTTATACTTTTAATCCCACGGGATTAAACTATATTTTGCTTAATTAAATATAAGTTTTATTTAGTATATTTCCATGATTAATCCCTTAATTTGACAGATATAAATTTGCTGTTAATATTTAATTAACTCTCTTGCAAGAAGTTATTTTATTTTAAATTTATTACAGGAAATTAATTGTTATGTTAAAAATAAATCAATCTAAGTCTATTTATAATATAGAAAATAAAGTGTTTCTTGATTTATACAATGAAAATTTAAATCAGATTTTTGATGAATATGAAATTTATGATTTTTTTGATTTTATATGTAACTCAAATTACTTTAAGAAGTCTGGTGGTACAAAGGGTGAACTCACTATGATCATATCTTATGATAGAAGAAGAACAATATGTAAGTATTATCCAAATATTAAACATATATCATTAGTGCCGTGGGGGGCAAATCCAATTACGGTGTGCCATGAGATTGCTCACTATCTATGTGATAAAGTTGCATTAGACTTACCAGACCATGGTGCAACTTTCACAACGATATTCATTAATTTATGTTTTATAGCATCACCTGTATTAGGATACAAGATAATGAAATCTTGTAATGATAATTGTGTTATTTATTTTAAAGAAAATATCGAAGTACCTAATATACATACAATGACGGGAGGTTTTTATCATGACAGAATGTGTGCATAGTGAACTTAAGGATCTAAAGAGAAGACTCATTAGGATTGAAAGCAAAATGGTACGTGCTTTTGATAGTATAGGACTAAATACGTTTGTCGGTGACGATTGGCTTGAGGTAAAGCAACAAGACAAGGTTATAAATCTTTTGACGAATGATCGTTCATTTACAGCAATCAAAAACGAGCTTTTGAAAAAAGGTATTCCACAATTTAAAGTAACTTATATTCTATATTCTAATGGTGATATAATTGGTTCAATAATATATTAGTTTCTATTATTAAATTAAGAAGAGGATGGAATTTAAATTTGCATTCTCTTTTTTATTGACTTAATTAATATGATTGTTCTTTACCTTTTTATTTTAAGCTTATATGATTTCCCAGCCGTCACATTAGTTTTATTTCTAACAAGACAGCATAGTCATTTTCTTAAATTTTATTAATTGGGCATAAAATATCTGTATCACCAATATAAACTTCTATTACATCTTTATTATAATTTTTATTTAAAAAGTGATGTCTATTCTTATTTATTTACATTGAAATATTGTAGAACTATCGTTCCATATTCTCAAGCTCGTATGATTATCATGTCGAAGTTACTTTGTACTCTCTTAGATTTCTTGGTCACAAGAAAGAATTTGAATTTTTTAGATAATAAGTCGAAAAAGCCTTTTCCTTCTATATTTGAAGTGAAATTATTGTTATGCTAAAAAATATACATGTCATTATGAATTTGTAAAAAAGGATAAGTAATGTTAAGTTTTCAAGATGCAATATCTCAAACTGGGCAATTTTTAGATGATTTTCCCAGTATGCAAGATAAAGAAACATGTGAAGCTTATGTGGATTCTTTACGTGATATGGTACCCCTCGATAAAGCTGGGGATCTTGGCAAATCTATATGGTGTAATTTTCTTGTTGAAAATTGCAAATATCAGATCCAAAAAATGCTTAATGAAAGTGAATTATCTGATCTACAAAAGCACGAATGGGATCAGATTACAAAAAACCTCGAACTAGCTGGTTCAGTCTATACAAACGTTATAATGTGTCACATTCAACATTTAAAAGATCTGCATAAATTAAATTTTTATAGCCATATTGAAAACAATCAAGATAAATTAGCTGCTGTATTATTGTTATCAGAAAATGTCATAAAAAACCTCCCAGATGATGGAGGAACTTTCGAAGAGATAGGTCAGAAAGGTGTATTAGAAATTGGAAATAGTATTTTAGACTAGTATATTCTTACTTATTAATACCCTTAATTCGTCTCAATAATGTCTTATCACTGGTACCAATAGCAATACCTAACCCATTAATGAGA
>Ga0233438_10004448_pt1 | contig 12271 bp, 20 predicted proteins | sample SI_123_September_FD_182720 | JGI IMG/M metagenome (GOLD analysis project Ga0233438, IMG submission 182720) | Seawater microbial communities from Saanich Inlet, British Columbia, Canada - SI_123_September2016_10_MG | ecosystem: Environmental > Aquatic > Marine > Inlet | place: Canada: British...
AGTTCATCAACTGTGTATGGACGTAAATAATATTCTTCCTTCACCTTTTGTGCGACAAAAAGGCGTGGTTGATGATCGTATGTAGAAATTATAGTTTTACTCGGTTTTGTAATGTCAACTATTTCACAATGAATTGGGGAAACCCGTTTACCAAATGAGAATCCATATTTTCCCACTTTTTTTCCATTATATTCTAGATTTCGTTGTTTACATCGATCGGTGAGATATGGGTGAACCGTCCCAGATGGCTCTCCTTCACCAACTAGGATACTATCCTCCTCAACTCCAGCCATTTCAATAAGCTCCTTAGGAACTTCAATCGTCCCATCCATACTAAACTCGAGAATGTTCTTAAGGGAGACGTCAACGTCTAGTTCATCGGGCCACTTATGCACGTAGTTGGAATCTTTCCACCCCACAATAATAAGACGTTCTCGTTTTTGAGGTACTCCGTACTTTACGACGGGAAACAGTTTATGTTCACATGTATACCCAATATCCTTGAAAGCCTGTTCTATGATATCAATGAAATTTTCACCTGTACTCGTTTTCCGTGAAAGTAGACCTTTTACATTTTCACCGATGATAAAATCTGGTTCAATGTTTTTAGTTGCGCGAACAAAATCAAGATACAATTGTCCCCGGGTGTCGTCAGCTCTCTTCTTACCCGCGTGTGAAAAGCTTTGACACGGGAACCCAGCAAATATTACTTTAATCTCTCCCTTCAACTCTTTGAACTTTTCATCCGGAATTTTGGTAATGTCGGTACCTATACATTCCGAGTTGGGGAAGTTGGATTCATGCGTTTTACAAAACGGTTTCTTGATTTCTGAATACCACTTGACATCTAGTCCAGCGTTCTTCATTCCTAGGGTATCACCCCCGCATCCCGAAAAGAGGGAAAGTGCGCTCATAACTAATTATGAAAGGTAGTTTTTAAGCTATCTTAGAGAATAAAAACTCTTATGAAATAAATGGACAGCCCTCGTGCACAACGTTCATCGCCTCGTTTCATGTCTATGACCAAGGATGCTAGGCGTCAGCGCTCTCCTCCTTCTGAAGAATCCAAAGAACGAATCTCTTGGGACGACTATTTCATGAAAGCTGCGACTCTGGCATCTATTCGCTCTCCATGTGATAGACTAAAAGTGGGGTGTGTTATAGTGAAGAACAATAGACTCATAAGTATGGGGTACAACGGATTCCTCGCTGGCACTGATCATAGATCTATTATACGTTGGGGCCACGAGCAAGCCACGATTCACGCAGAGATTAATGCCATCACCGATGCAGCGAAGAGGGGTGTCTCCATCGATGATGCCGAAGCCTATATCACACATTATCCATGTATTAATTGTTTCAAAGCTCTTGCGAGTAGTGGGGTAAAAAAGATATATTACCAAGTTGATTACAAAAATGATCCAATCCTTGAAGAATTGGATTATGGGATACCACTGGTAAGATTGTGAAACGGATAAAATTCTATATCTTCATTTGTTTTATTGAATGGTTGTTTAGAAATGTAAAAGTACAATTCTTCGTTATAATGATATATTCCACACGAAGATTTCAAATTGTACATCATGATACCAATTTCACTCATCGGATATTTTTCCTTTAGCTTTTTTATACCTACTGGACACGAGGGACTGAAACGATCAAAATCTTCTTTACTTTGAAGAAGGAGTACCAAGTGTTTCTTATTACTTTTCTTCTTCAATTTACAGTAGTTTATAAATAGATCCGAAAATTCGGGGATATTACCATATAGATCCATAGTATAATTTAATATACCTCCATCACTAAGTAGATTTTCTACTACGTAATCGTCACATGGCGCAAAATCTGTAACTGTATTATTTGTCGTGGTTCTAGCTATATCATACACAATTATGTCAAACTTCCGTTTTTCTGTATAGATATACTTATAGGCATCCATAGCTGATAAATCTAGTCTCGGGTCATTAAACGCATCTTGTGTATATTTTCTCATAATTGGATTCGTTTTTACAAAGTCAATCAACACATGATCAATTTCAACATTTTTTATGTACACATCCTTTTGTTTTAGAGCTCGCATAGCTGGATATCCATCACCTCCCCCCAAAATAAGGATATTTTTCAATGGAGTGTTTAACAGTTTAATTGGTATATCAACCATTGCGTAATGTGATTTATTGAACTCTTTGGTGTGATTTTGTATCGCACCATTTAAAAACATGGCAACATGATTCGTCTTTTTATCTCTTGCCAAGTCAATAGTTTGATATGGACTTTCGAGGTGGTGTAATATTTCCAATCCCCATGTATTAATATTTGACCTAGTTTTATTCCTATAGATAAATAGACCTACTGAGATTATGAGTAAAACAAGTAATACAGTCTTCATCTTATATGTTCGGACAATTTATAAAATGAAAATTAACGCCTTAGTATATTGATTTTCATAGATGTGGATTCAAACTCACTTTTTAAATGATCGATCACAGAAATACATTTACTTTCATTTTGTTCACATGTGAAGAAGTCTACGCGAATTTTTTGGTGTTCAGGCCATGTATGCATTGAAAAGTGACTTTCTGAGAGTAAGTACAATAAGGTTAATCCATGTGGTTCAAAGTGATGTATCATCTTATCTAATATTGTTGCTTCACCCCTCTCTAATGACTGATCACAAATCCTAGTTAGTTTATCATTATCCGTAACTAAGTCCTTTTCTACATTATCTAGGTCAACTATATAATGTACACCAACTGGTAAGAGTTCGGGTGGAGCGATATAAAGTGGGGGTGGTAGTGGATTGGACTCTTCCGGACGAATAACTAACCTTCTAGGATCATCACGACTAGAAAATCCAATTGGTTTTGCCTTCCGGCGACCGTACATCTATATGTTAATCACACGTATTCTTTATCTTGACTAAAATTATAGGATGATACTTCTTGACCAAATAGCACGTTACATATCCAAAGATATCATGCTACCTACACGATGTTATGCGACTAAAAAGCAGCGTGTATCGGTAAAGGATTGTTGTGAGTGTAAGATTTTCTGTAAAAAACCACCAAAGGGTTCAGTACCTGCGGTAGTACTATTAAAGAATAAATACCCATAAAGAGTAATGGATCCTTCACAGATTCCCAACGATATTTTACGTGTACTTCAAAGTCCCGAGCTTCCAATGGCCAAGAAAATGATGGCCTTCAATATGCTTATGCCCAATCTACCAGCTGATCCAAAACACACACAGGCGTATAACGACAACCTAGAGGTTGGTAATACGATTAAGCGTCTTGTGGACGAGGGAAAGATAAGTATCAATGGGTTAGACAAGGACTTTAAACTAAACATAATTACCAACTCGCAGTAGAGATATGACGAAGTTCATTCTCCTTCTCATCAAATTGCGCGGGGTCAAATACAATTTTGCGCTTCACTTGAGACGTTTCCTTTCGTTCCACGTGAGATGTTTTATTACCCGATGCATACGGGATGGAGGAATGGTGTAAACAGATGCGCACCTTACCATCCATGTTACGCTTGTAGCCGAATGTATATTCAACCTCTGAAATTTCACCAGTGGTGGCACATGTGAACTCGTAGGTACCCATGGCGTGTGCCACTTCACCATGACAATCAATCTGATGATTATTGAAGATCACCCTACTGAAACCCTTTTTGGCATTGATGGCGAACCCCTGATCTTCTCTGAAACCACTAATTACAGCATCGTGACCCACAAAGTAAGACATAGCGTCATTTGCGGTTGGGCGAAACTGTTGTTCTACAGCCTTTGTGGGTTTGAAGAGTACGTTAGAATGTTCATAACCATACAACTCACCCGCTCGCTCACCCGCGAGACTTACGTAGTCTCCACCAGTAAGGAAAGAGTTGGAAATATCCACGATGGAGTCCGCCCAGAAATTCTGTGCCTGAATGACTTCATGTTCGGTCACGTGGTTGATAAGTTGAGATGCTTCATTCAGATCGGAAAAATCTTCCATGACTCGTGTCATTGGTGTACGTGCACGAGTAGTTAATGGTTTACTAAATCCACGGGCTGCATTAACTTCTGCGTCGTATTGGGCAGGATCCGTAAATACACGAGTTTTAACATTTCGCGTGGTTGGGATAACGAAGGTGAGTGCGAAAGACATGTTTTCTATTTAACAGATCTATTCTTTATCCCCCTTCTTTTTACCCGGGCGAATAGCCCATTTATTCTCTTTATTAAACTTCTCATAATCAATTTCTTCAATCTTGAACTTTTCCATGATGAACTTTTTTAGAGGGTGTACTCGACCTGGAGCTTCGACAGGTTCTACAGAATCGTTCTTTTTAGCGCGGGTACGGACATTGGGTCGTATGATTATGGGTTTTAAAGTAAACATTTGATATATCTATAATGGATATAAAGTTTTAACATGTGGCATTTACATGAAGATTGAGATCTCAAATGGAGATCTAATAGATAAGATTACGATTCTTGAAATCAAAATACAGGAAATATCTGACGAAGAAAAGCGAAAAAATATTATCAAAGAGTATGAACTTTTGATTAAACATGAGTTTAAATGTCCCCATAGGGATAAGTTGAAGGATATAAATTACGCGATTTGGGGATACCAGGATATGATTAGAATGTTGTTACGTAAAAATGGTTTGAACAACACATTCGTGAACTATGCGAAAAGAGTTCATGAACTTGGTGAAGAAAGAAGTGCACTTAAGAGACAAATTGATATAGAAACCAGATCAGAAATAATTGAAGAAAAGGGATACAAGACACCTGAGCCTACACCATGTCATTCATATTCATCCCTAGATGATCCCGTATTTTTCATGGATGGACATTAATAATGTATAATTCCATTGGCCGCGAGAGTCAGTTTTGCCACAGTCATGGCGGTGAGACCGACCGCAAGCTCCGGCCACTTCACCTTAAGTAGACGACCCGCGATCGTCATGGGTAAAATCCAAGTGACAAGTTGAAGTTGTGCATAGTTCACAAGATCTGGAGAAGGTAAAGCAGCTTGGACGCGTATAGGTTTGACCAGGCGTCTGTTAGTTCTTATCCTCGTCTGAAGAAATTTTGTAGGTGTTTTTTGAGTGTAAATAGGTCTAACGAGAGCTACCATTTTTTAAATAGAAGATGTTATCTTTAATCTTCGTCATCTTTTTGAAAACTGTAGATTATCATTATTGAGAAGGCGAGTAGAAGATTTATTAAAATGAGTCCAGGTGGATGTCTCTTAATTTTAACTACGGGTTTACTTTTCTTATGTTTTGATGCGCGTATTTTTACTACACGGGGTTTGGCAACAAATGTTGGTCGTAATAAACTCAACATACATTTTGATGGAATTTATCCTTTAAACACCTAAGTCAAGCAAGAATACATTGTTTTTATAAAACTTCAATGTCTACTACCATGAACTCCCGTTCCATTACCGACTACATCCTCAAGCTCGAGAAGGAGAACCGTGAACTCCAGAATATCTGCGACGAACAAGGCGAAACCCTTCGCACCCTCACCTTCAACGAGATTGATCTCAAGAAGCAAATCCGAGACTTCAAGAAGATCCGCGCCGTCATGGGTGACATTGACTCTTATGAAGAATCTCGATACAAGATTGAGCAGCTCAAGAAGTTATTCCATGAGGCTAGTGAAGAGAAGGTCAATGCCCTTACTGAACTCAACGAGCTCAAGTACATGATGCGCATCTCTCCTTCGTACACTGACACAACAGCTCGTGTGACGAAGAAGTCTCTCAACCAAGGACTTGTTAAGTATCTTCTGGAACTTGGAAACATGACCTCCGACTTCTACAAGACTGCTGCCTACGAGACAGCCGCGGATATCATTGGAAACCTCCCTTACGAGGTTGAGAGTGGTGAGAGCCTACTCAACCTCAAGGGTATTGGTAGAGGTATCGCTGCCAAGATTGATATCTACATCGATGAACAGGATTCTGATTACGCAGAGTCCGACGTTTCTGATGAGGAATCCGTTGCATCCAATGACCCTCTCGGCCTCGCTAAGTATGATTCTGAGTCAGATGACGAGGGTTCATTCGTTTCTGAGACTGACGATGAGGAATACTTTGTCTCCCACAATGCTGGCCTCGCTGAAATGATCTACGAGTATGCTGACAAGGCTGAAGACAATTTTAAGCGTGATGCATATACCAAGGCTGGTGATACCATCTACAATCTTTCTTACAAGATCACCAGTGGTAAAGATGCTATGAAGCTCCGAGGTATTGGAAAGTCCATCGCTAAGAAGATTGACGACTACCTCAAGAACATGTCTTAAATAAAATTATATAGAATATCACTAGGTTGTAATGAATTTAACAAGTTATAATTATACATTTGAAAGTATACCGGCATTTCACTAGTGAATTTCATATCACTAATAAATCCATCATTTTTCGCAATATTTACACACATCACTTCTGTTATACCTCTTGAATGACACCTATTTACCATTAATTTGATAACTTCAGTGAGGTTAATATCTTCACCTATGAGTAATGTTATTTCAGCCCTTTTCATTTTTGTACCCCGAATAGAATTAATTGAATACGTTAAAAAACCCTTTGGAACATCATCAACTTTAATTAACATTGAATCATATACACCTGGTCTTGATGTAAAGATGTATTTCATCTGTTCTGTGTCAAAAACTGGATAACATTTATACTTTACAGATTCATTTTGGTACAGTTGTTTCATATAATCAAAGTCTTTATCGGTAGAGGGAATTAATGAATAAGATTCATTAGTCTTTAGAGGTTTAGTTATATCGTATACACAATAACTCGTCTTACATATATTGTTAAATGGTAAAGGATTATCTTCTTTTTTGAAAATACATGTCTTGTACTTATCGTCACATGAGTTTTTCAACATATTGGAAATAAGGACTGGTGCGTAGTTTTTATTTCTATGCTTTTCATGAACAGACAACTTATCAACGTAGTGGCTATGAATTAAATTACCATTGAGATTAATAGTATGTGGTTTGGATAGAATGGTTCCTATTACATTATTGTGTTGTTGAATGGTTGTCATATTATTACTGTTTAAACCTGGGAAATCCAAAATCCATGAAACGTATTTGTTATCGTATGTATACTCGTTTACAAAATGTTTATTAAGAAATCCGGGTAACATTTTTTGTAACGATGCATCTGTTGGATTAACCGTGACAATTTCATTTGGAGATTTTACTGTGAGTGGTGACGGTATTGTTTCTGATATGATACCCTCGTATTTCATCACGCCACGTGATACGGGTTGATGATCCCAAAATTTATGTTTTTTTCTAAAAAAGAAATACCATACAACAAGTATTAACACTAGAGCGAATATGATGTATTTCATGATTGAACAGTATATTAAATATTCTGTAAAAAATCTCAGTATCTAGTAAAGAATGGTTTCGTATGTATTAAATGTGGACAAGGTGGGTGATCTTAAGTTTGGTCGTAAGAAGTGCCGTCTTCATAAGAAGAGTGAAGTGGTACAGGTTGCCAAGGACTATGGTATACCCACCCCTAATAAGAAGACTGTCAGTGAATTGTGTGGAAGTTTAAAGAAGAAAATTCAGGAGGCTGAACGAGTCTCGCGAGAGGAGGTGAAGAAAATTCTCGCCAATCAGAATAATATTCCCCTCGCCAAACTGTATCCAGAGGCGGCTAAGAAGCGCGCCGCCGCCAAGAAGAAGGCACTTACACCTTCTATGAAGGCTGCTCTCAAAAAGAAAGCGGTCACAAATTTCATGAAAGGTATGGTTACAACAAATTCAAACATCAAAAAACTTCGGGAACTGAATGAAAAACCTTCCAAGAAAGCTCAACCCCTCACCAAGGGCGAGGCGCGAAAGAGAATTAAGGCTATGAAGGGTCTCAGTGCTAATAACAAGTTTCTCTTTGTGAACAAACTCAATCTCAATCAACAATCTCCCCGTCGTGTCGTTCGTATGGCTCGTGAAATGGCTCGTCTTCGGTAAATTCTTCCCAATTAGTTAGTCATAATGGATAATTCTCACCATCCTCATCAATTTCACTTTGGTTGAATACCTCGCTGATATTCATATCAATATCTTCTACAATATCTACCTCCCCATACTGACTGTTCCAATCAGATAGATCGTTGTACTGTTTTTCAGTTGTATCATATATAGAGGTACTATCTTCAATGAGCATACCCCTTATAGTCTCGTATAGAACTGACGTGAGTGCAAACTTATACGCTAGGAACCCTACAAACGTAGCACCATAATCAAAGTCAAAGGCGAATGGGGCATTATTCCACGACACTTCAAAAGCAGCCGCACCCAACGGTGCAAAGAACTCCTTCTGAATTGTTGATGATTCAAGTTTATCTACACGATCGGATAGAAGACTAACATACGTATATGATGCTACAGCTCCAAGCATCGCAGATACACCTTGTTCAGCTCCATGTGTAATAAAGTACGACGCACTCAGAGCAGAACCATAACCAGCTGTAGAATTTTTTAGGGTTTTCTTAAGACGTCCATAATTGGTAGAAACTGGTTTATTGACCGCGTAAGTGAGGGACATTTTATTAAAAATATCTTATAATCTTTATCTATATTATAAATAAGGTATGCCTTGTCAACGCTGTAAAAAGAAATGTGGTGTTCCTATCGATTGTAAATATTGTGGTGGCAGCTTTTGTCCGAGTTGTCTCAATTTGACAAAGCATGATTGTCAAGGTGCAGATATCAAGAAGATGAAACAACGTAAAGAACTTGAGAAAAACATAGCATTTGAACCACCCCCCAAATGCTTAAAGATTTGACATCTTAATAGAATAGCGTGGGAGGCTCCAATGTGCTGAGATGTCCGAGTGGTCTAAGGAGGACGACTTAAGATCGTCTGTGCTATGCACGCGCGGGTTCGAACCCCGCTCTCAGCAATATGGGCTTGTAGTGAAACGGATATCACTCCAGACTTCTAATCTGGTATTCCGGGTTCGATTCCCGGCAAGTCTGCCAGCACTCATAGCTCAGGGGTAGAGCGCAAGCTTAGTAAGCTTGAGGTCAGGGGTTCGAAACCCCTTGAGTGCATCTATATTAAAAAGAATACATGTATATCTCATAGCATGAATAACGACAAATCTATAGTTTTTATTCATGATGTGGCTTCTGCTCTTTTTTTAATCCCATTTTCTATTTTGTGTGTAGCTGAAGTATTTTTTGGATATGTCATTGATCCTATGTTTCTGACGACTGCTCTTTTTTATCACCTATTTTATGACACGTTTTGGTTATACTGTTTACCGCAAGCAACTCATCTATCTGGTTTTGTGATGTTACATCACATTATTGCTGCGTCTATGTTACTGTATCCACTATATAATCCTGAAGCTACTCAATTAACAGCCCTAGGTGGACTTATTGAAATTGACACATCTATTTTGATTCTACGCCGTCTATTTAAAAAATCTGTATTTTTGGATCTTCTCTATCGTATCTCCAATTTGGTTATACGGGTATTTTACGAAACTCTAGTTTTATTGTTTGTCGTTCAATTCTTTCGTGAAGAAAGTCTACTCGTTAGAATTCATATGGTGGGTTCACAGATGTTTATAACTGTATTTAGTTACGGTATATGTGCTATGACATTTTCAAGAGAACCTCGTAAAAGGATTAAAAGTAATTGACATGTTTAAGATAAGATGAACGATTTTCACAAATTTGAAAATCAAATATCTAAAGGTGTCACATGTAGGACTTTACGGATATTTCATTGGATCAAGAAAATCATGAAGATTGATTAAAGATTTAAATCTAACTTAATACTAGTATGCAGATATTTGTGAAAACTCTCACCGGAAAAACTATCACCTTAGAGGTTGAATCTTCCGATACAATTGATAACATCAAGGCTAAGATTCAAGATAAGGAAGGAATCCCCCCCGACCAGCAGCGACTTATCTTCGCGGGTAAGCAGTTGGAGGATGGACGCACCCTAGCTGATTACAATATTCAAAAAGAGTCTACGCTTCATCTTGTACTTCGTCTCCGTGGTGGTGCCAAGGAGAAAGAAAAACCTAAACGTAAGCCTAACGCTTACATGAATTTTGTTAAGAAAATGCGACCCACTGTGGTAAAGGATTACCCAGATTTAACTTTCACTGAGATTGGTGCGAAGTTGGGTGAGTTATGGAGGGCTCTCACGGATGACGAAAAGAAGAAATATGTGAAAGCTTAAGGATTTGAATTTATAGGTCAATAGATGCCTCTAGGGGTCAAGAAGCTTTGTTACGATGCTCGTCTGCCTACTCGTGGTTCTGATGGTGCTGTGGGATATGATTTATATAGCTCCGAAGCTGCGACTGTACCGTGCCAGGCGGGGAGAGCTTTAGTCAGTACTGGCATTGCTTTGTCTATACCGGATGGTCTATATGGGCGTGTAGCTCCTCGTTCTGGCTTAGCTGTGAAGCACTGCATCAATGTTGGCGCGGGTGTTATTGATCCCGATTATACCGGTGAAGTCAAGGTCGTCCTATTTAATCATGGCACGGAAGACTTTGAAATCAAGAAGGGTGATCGTATCGCTCAACTTATTTTGGAAAGGTGTGATACACCTATGATCAAGGAAATTGGTCTACTTGAAGAGACACTCAGGGGTGAAGGTGGTTTTGGATCTACAGGTCAATAAGATCATCTTTACAGTACCATAAATCCTCAGCTCTAGGCATAAAAAGTATACCGTGACTCATAACCATAGACAATTTGGCTTTATTAACACTCGGGTAAGACCACAATATCCACCTTTCCCAATATTCGGCCCGGAAGAAATCTTCCCAATCTTCTTTAGAACTTTCCCTGATTTTCAACATTTCTTTCTGTATCTCATACGGATTCGTCTCTATTCGCAGCTCCTTAGGAATGATAGCACCTTTCCTAAGAAGTTGTGCACGCATAAGTCTTGGATTACCATGATCTGGATAATGCTGAAAACCTTTCTCACCAAAATCTATATTGCGTTTATTTGGTAAAGTTACTCTATATTTGTGGCTGATTGTAGGACTTGGTTGTAATACGACATGCATTAATAGAACATAAGGAAAAAAATATAAGAATAGTTATGCTTGAATATACCTCACTCGATGGTACTATCATACGGGTGGGTGAAAATGCGAAAGAGAATGACAAACTCACAATATCAAGTGCGCCTAAATACTGGTGGATGCATGTAGCTGGATACTCTGGTGCTCATGTAGTCATATGTAATGAAAGTAATCCGTTACCAAAAGAGACTCGTAAAGATGCTACTGTACTTGCCATACATCATAGTAATGCACCAGATACTAAGATGTCTTGCGTTGATATGGTTCGTGTAGAACAGACCGTTTGGGTTAGACAGGCGGGTAAAGTTAAATTAGAAGGAGATCTAGTGGAACTTTCGATTTTTATGAGAAGAGAGAAGGAACGCTTAGAAAGATTATTAAAAAATCGTCGTTATATTAAATGAAACTAGCTCCTCTAGGCGTTTTCTATATATACGTACTTCGTAAACTCTGTAATTTGGGTAAGAAGAAGCCACCACGGAAGAAACGCTTCGCTCCTTGGGTCTAAGTATCAAAAATAAAAGAATTATCTGGATCATAATAAATATTCTTTATGGTTTGTGGACACCCGGAGCCGGTCCAGTGGTGAATACTTTTCATCGTGACACCTTCGGGAAGTAGATGATATACAATCGCTGCCGAAATACTTTTGTTTTGGGGTCGCCCGCCACATGCACCTCCTTGATACAGACCCCTTTTTGAGATCTCACTACATAATTTCATAGCCTGTTTCCTGATTTTGATCTCACGACACTGTTGAGGAAATGAATGCTTTGAGTGAATCTTTTCAAAACACTTGTCAAGATAGTCGTCTGTAATATCTTGAAGTTTTACTTCTCTTTCAATATACTTTTCGTAATCACCATCAGATTCTTTATCATTTTTCTCCTTTTCTTTTTTTTTATATTGCTCGAGCTCTTGTTTAACTGAATCAAGCTCTTGTTCAAGCTTTGTATAATCACGAGATTTTTTCAAAAATCTCTCCTTATAATGATCTCCTCGCACGAGTGCGCTTTCTCCTTTGCGCTTCATGCTAATGACACTGAGGTTAATTTGACGTTCTTCTTTATATGTGGATCGTTGCGATGGCATAATGATAGATGTTTTTAGATAAAAATTACAAGTTTAACTTCTACTTAGGTTGATTTTAAACACCGAG
>Ga0233438_10004450_pt1 | contig 12267 bp, 10 predicted proteins | sample SI_123_September_FD_182720 | JGI IMG/M metagenome (GOLD analysis project Ga0233438, IMG submission 182720) | Seawater microbial communities from Saanich Inlet, British Columbia, Canada - SI_123_September2016_10_MG | ecosystem: Environmental > Aquatic > Marine > Inlet | place: Canada: British...
TGTCCGTTTTGTAATACCATGATGACGGATGGAGTTAAATTTTTCGAAAAAGAAGAAAAAATTAAAGTTCTAGACATAGCTGAACTTATAGCTAATGCTACTGATTTATGATTTTTGACACATTACATCCTAGATCGAAAATTTGGATTTATATTAATTCAAAAGCTTTTGATATAGAAACGAAAAAAAATATAAAATCCTCATTTTTGAATTTTCAAGAAGATTGGAAATCTCACGGTTCAAATATCGAGGGCGAAATAAAGTTTTTAAATAATCATTTAATTGTAATTGGTGCTCAATATAAACCAGAAGCAATGTGCGGTAGAGCAGTTGATGCACAAGTAAGATTTATAACTACAATCAATAGTGAATTTAATTTAGATTTATTAAATAGAACTAATATTGCTTTTTTGGAATCGGATTCTATAAAAGTTCATAATTATAATAATTTACAAAACTTGGTAAGAGAAAATTTAATAAATAAAGACTCACTTTTGGTTAACACATTTTCCGAGATAAACTCAGATGAGACTTACATTCCTTTTGGAAGTTCACCATTAGCTTTAAGAATTTTATCTTGATAGCTTCTTTTTGAGTAAATCATAAAGTCATTAAGATAAATATCATCATTTTCACCATTTAAAGGAACTGTTTTCCCATTTGGCTGACTATTAAATTTTATTTTTTCAATATTATTATTCTTTAACAATATGGTCATTGATTCACAATAAATAGTGTTTATTTCATTAATTGTAGAATCTTTTTCATCTTCAGTAAAATAAATCGCCTCTCCGTCTTTATCTACATAAAGAATTTTTAATTCATTATTTTCAAATATTCCATCTATTTTTTTGCCGTGAACTTGATCATAATGAATGCTGTCTTTTTTATTAATAATAATAGATTTACTTTCTACTTTCATACTAAAAATTTCCCCATTAAAGGTTTTGAATTCTATTTTTTCACCAGAAACTTGGTTTTTATTAAGCCAAATAATCGGTTTGTCAATGCATTTTAATAACGAGTCAGTTTTATTATAGAATATGGAATCACAATCACCACTAATTGAATTTCCATTAATTACTGCATTGTTATAGCAAATAAATATTTCTTTATTATAATCTTTAAAACTAATGAATTGATCAGCATAAATATTTACTGTATCAAGATCATCTAACTGAGTAAATACAGCATGATCCCAAACTTTTATAGAATCAGTTTTCTCATTGTAAAAACCATAATTACCATAGATTATTACTTTAGCACTATCGTCGATAATCTTAACATTCCCATCAGCATATGAAAATCCAGAAATTTCGTTGTAAAATATACTGTCTGCAAATAATTTTTGATTTTTAGTTTCCATAGTTATTTCCCCTTTAAATGAAGCATTACTATTTTTTGAATCAAACCATCCCTTATTGCAAAATATTTTACTTTTTTTAGTGTAAATCTCGGTATTGCCTATAATATCAGATTTTTGAGTATTTGTATGATATATTAAAGTATCGCTTATTAGGTTGTAGTTCTCATGATTTAGCTTTACATTTTCTTTAAAAAAGACACTTTGAATACGTGTTTTAAAAACTCCTTTTTTACTCTCAATATCATATTCTTTTTCTAAGTCTTTAACTAAACCACCATTATTATAATAGGCTATTTTCATTTTTCGATCATATATTAATGATGTAGTATTTAATTTAATCTTATTAGATTTTATTGTTACATTTCCATATATATATGCCTTCTGAATATCACCAAAGTAGTGTAAGCTATCTCCATAAATTTTTAAACTATCATTTTCATTAATTTGAATATTGTTATATGCTATAAATGAATTTTTAGACCCTTCATAAATTGCACTGTCACAATACATTAAGGTATTTTTATGTTTGAATTTAACTTGATTCCAAAGAATTAGTAATTTTCTTTCATTTACAACAATTCCTTTACTTTCTTTAGATGAAAAGCTAATTTTTTTCGTTTGACTATGAATCAATAAATTTGAAAGTGTAATTACAAGTATGAAAAAAAATGACTTCATTCATTTATAATATATATTCTATTAAAATTTACGCAAATTACCTGATAATAGTTTCTGATCTATTTGGGCCAACGGATACAATACTAATAGGGACTTCTAATTCTTTTTCAAGATAATTAATATAAGCTGAAAGTTCTTTTGGGAAATCACTCTCTTTTTTAGATTTTGTTATGTCCTGATTCCAACCTTTAACTTTTTTAAATACTGGCTTTGTATCATCAGATAAATCGAATGGAAAGAAATTTATTTTCTCTTCATTTTGAATGTAATGAGTGCATACATAAATATCTTCAAAAGAATCTAAAACGTCAGCTTTCATCATTGATAATTCAGTGACTCCATTGATCATAATTGCATATTTTAAAGCAGGTAAATCTATCCATCCACACCTTCTTTCTCTTCCGGTAGTAGCTCCAAATTCATGTCCAACTTGTCTTATTTTTTTCCCTATTTCATCTTTTAACTCGGAAGGAAAAGGACCACTACCAACCCTTGTGCAATACGCCTTAAAAATACCTACAATTTTTTTAATTTTATTTGGTGCTATTCCAAGTCCAGTACATGTTCCGGCTGTTATTGTATTACTTGATGTAACATATGGATAGGTTCCAAAATCTATATCTAATAATGTTCCTTGTGCGCCTTCTGCTAATATTTTTTTACCATTTTTAGATGCTTTGTTTAAATAATGCTCGCTATCAATATGTTTGAATTTTTTGATGTATTCTATGCTTTTTAAAAATTCACTTTCTGTAGAGTCTAGATTTTTAAGAAGAGTTGAATCTTTTAGAATTTTAAAATGTTTTTCTTTTAGTTTTTGGTACTTTTTATTAAAATCTACAGAGCTAATATCACCTATTCTTAATCCATTTCGACCAGTTTTGTCCATATATGTAGGACCAATTCCTTTTAAAGTCGAACCTATCTTTTGTTTTCCTTTTGCAATTTCAGATGCTTGATCTAAAAGTTTGTGAGTTGGAAGAATTAGATGAGCCTTTTTAGAAATTAATAATTTGGATTGAACATCAACATTTAATTTTTCGAGTTGTTTAATTTCTTTTTGTAGTATAACTGGATCTATCACCACACCGTTTCCAATTATATTCATAACGTCATTTCTAAAAATACCAGACGGAATGGTATGTAGCACATGTTTAATACCTTCAAATTCGAGTGTATGACCTGCATTTGGCCCTCCTTGAAATCTTGCTATTATATCATATTGAGGTGTTAAAACATCTACAATTTTACCTTTTCCCTCATCCCCCCATTGGAGACCTAAAAGTACATCAACTCCCATATTAGTTTTTATTCATGAAATCTTCAAGATTTTCTATTTGATTTTGCACCCTAAAAATAGTATTTAATTTGGTTGTAATAAGTAATTTTTCAATTACTGAATTTAAATTACAAAGAATAGAGTCTCCACCGAGATTCCTTGACTTTGTTAAAATTTTTAAAAAAATGTTAACCCCAGAACTATTTATGTATTCTAAATTTAAAAGATTTAATATAACAATTGAACGACTTTCAGATATGTTGTCACATATTAACTTGAACATTTCACCTCCATTTTCTTCAGTCATTAACTTTCCATTTAAATCTACCCAAAGATATTTTGAATTTTCAAGAATCTTAACTTCAAACATTTAACTTTTCTTTATACCGTAAAAGTATAATTTATGATCACTTATTTCAACATTATATATTTCCTCAATAGTTTTCCTAATATTTTGAATCCGTGGATCACAAAATTCTATCACTTCTCCGTCGTCTAAAATTAAGTGATCATGTTGTTTAAATTGAAATGATTTTTCAAAATGAGAACTACTTTGTCCAAACTGATGTTTTTTTATTAAATCACAATCCATAAGTAATTCAATGGTATTGTAAAGAGTTGCCCTACTAACACGATAGTTTTTATTCTTCATGTTTTTATAAAGTTCTTCAATGTCAAAATGGCCATTTATTCCATAAATTTCTGCAAGTATTGCAAATCTTTCAGGTGTCTTTCTATGACCTTTTTCGTTCAGGTATTCTGAGAACACATTCCTAACTTTTTCTTGTATGTCTGATATTTTTTCCAAAAAAAATAAATTCTTTCAGTAAAAATAGAATATTACTTCAATATTATTCTATTCTTTCTACTTTTTCAATCCCATTTATATTTCTTAATTTTTTAATTAATTTTTCTAAATGCGATTTATCATATACATATAGCATAATTGATCCTTGAAATACACCATCGTTAGTATCAAAATTAACTGATTTCATATTTACCTTTTCTTCTTCTGAAATTATTGTAGTTAATTCTTTTACTACTCCCACAATATCAATTCCTATAAATTCAAGTCCACTTATAAATGCGTCTCCAACTTTGCTTTTCCACTTAGCTTTTAAAATTCTGTAAGAGTAATTTGACCTTAATTGTTTTGCGTTTGGACAATTGTTTCTATGAATTTTTATTCCGTCGTTTATTGAGACAAATCCAAAAACATAGTCGCCAGGAAGTGGATTACAACATGTTGATAACGTATAGTCAAGATTTGGATCTGCACCTTCCCCAATAAATATTGAATTGTCTTCTTTTTTAACCTTATTAACTAAGTTTTCAAATGTTTTTTTAATACTTTTTGTAATTGAGGAAGTTGAGTAAAGCTCACCCCCTTTTTTACGTATTTGTTTAATTTTTCTAAAATCTATATTGTCATTAGCTATCTGGAAATAGAATTCTGTATGTTCGTCAATGTTGAAATGTTTTAATAACAGCTTAATGTTATCTTCTGTAAAGTTTATTTTTAAATTTTTTAATTTTCTTTTTAATATTTCTTTTCCATCTAAAGCGATTACTCTGTGTTCTTCTTTTAGGGATTGCTTTATTTTATACTTTGCTTTTGAAGTTATGACAAACTCTAGCCAGCCTTCCTTAGGAACTTGTGTTTTGGATGTTAAAATCTCAATTTGATCTCCACTTTTTAAGCTGTAACTTAACGGAACTAGTTTACTATTGACTTTTGCACCAATACAATTTGCACCAACATCTGAGTGAACTGAAAATGCAAAATCTAGAGCTGTTGATTTTACTGGTAGTGAAAATAAGTCACCCTTAGGTGTAAAAACATATATTTCATCGCTATATAAGTTGTTTTTAAATTCATCAAGAAATTCTGTAGTATTTCTACTTCTATTTTCCATGATTTCTCTAATGTCAGAAATCCATTTATCTAACCTTGTGTTATTTTCTGTTTGATCTTTATATCTCCAGTGAGCAGCTAGTCCTTTTTCTGCTACGTGGTCCATTCTCTGAGTTCTAATTTGAACTTCTACCCATTTTCCTGTTGGACTCATTAAAGTTGTATGTAAAGACTCATATCCATTTTGTTTAGGATATGAAATCCAATCCCTAAGTCTTTCAGGGTTTGGAATATAATAATCAGTTACAATACTGTAAACTTTCCAACAATCTGCTTTTTCATCATTAGAGTCAAGTATAATACGAAGAGCAAATACATCAAATATATCTTCAAAGTCAACTCCTTTTTCTTGTGTTTTCTTATAAATTGAAGGAATACCTTTAGTTCTGGCCTTTAACTGATATTTAAATCCTTGTTTATCTAACTCTTTTTTAATTGGCAAAGAAAATTTTTGAATAAACCGCTCTCTTACAGCCTTTGTTTTTTCAAGCTTATTTGTTATTGATGAGTACTCATTTGGATTTGTGAATTTAAATGATAAATCTTCAAGCTCTGTCTTAATTGAAAAAAGTCCTAATCTATGAGCAAGGGGTGCATACAGGTAAGAAGTTTCGGAGGCAATTTTTAACTTATTACTTTCCTTCATTGAATCCAAGGTTCTCATATTGTGAAGTCGATCCGCAAGCTTTATCAAAATAACTCTTACATCATCAGGAATGGTTAAGAACATCTTTTTAAAATTCTCAGCTTGAGAAGAACTTGAGAAATCAAATTCCCCTGAAATTTTAGTAAGGCCATCAATTATTGACTTTACTTTTTGTCCAAATATTTTTTCAATATCACTTAAAGTGATGGTGGTATCTTCTACCGTATCATGCATCAAAGCACATACTATAGAAATAGTTCCCAAACCGATTTCGTCACCACATATTCTTGCTACAGCAAGTGGATGAAAAATATAGGGTTCACCAGATTTTCTTCTTGTATTACGATGAGCATTAACAGCTAAATTAAAGGCTTTTCTTATGATTTTAGTTTCTTCTTTAGAACGTCTTGACTTTATAGAACGTAAGACTCCTCGATAAGCATTTAAAATCATTTTATTTTCTAAAGCCTCTTCCATATGTCCCTATTTGGGTGGCAAAACTTTTGAAATTAATTTTCCAAAACCAATATTGTATTTTTCATTGGAGGCATGTCCTTTAAAAATTACCGAGTCTCCATCTTGAATAAATTTTCTTTTTGTTCCATCTGGCATTGGCAATGGCTTTGTTCCTCTCCAACTAATTTCTAGCATAGATCCAAAAGAACCTTCATTAGGTCCAGAAATTGTCCCAGAGGCTAAAAGATCACCACAATTAATATTGCAACCATTTACTGAGTGATGCGCCAATTGTTGGTTCATATTCCAGTACATATGCTTGTAATTACTTTTGGTAACAATTTTTTCTTGTCCGTTTGGAATTTTTATAGAAACGCTTAATTCAATATCTAAATGTTTGTCCTCTGAATATTCTAAATAGGGTAGTACTTTTGGGTTTTGAATAGGTCCTTTTGTCCTAAATGGTTCTAGAGCGTCTAGAGTAACAATCCAACAGGACATAGAACTTGCAAAATTTTTAGCTAAAAATGGTCCTAAAGGAACATACTCCCATTTTTGAATATCTCTAGCAGACCAATCGTTAAACAAGCACATTCCAAATATAAAATCATCGGCTTCCTTGGTTGTTATTTGATCTCCTAATGGTTTGCCCTCAAAGGTTATAAAGCCCATTTCTAATTCAAAATCTAATAATTTCGACGGTCCAAAAATTGGATTTTCGTTATTATCTAATTTTTGTTGGCCCTTTGGTCTAACAACATCTTGCCCAGATGGAATAATAGAAGATGCTCTTCCGTGGTATGCTACTGGAATATGTTTCCAATTGGGGAGAAGCGCATTATTAGGATCTCTAAACATGCTTCCCACATTAAATGCATGCTGCTCACTTGAATAAAAATCGGTATAATCTCCAATTTTAACTGGTAAATGCATTTCAGAATCACTTTGTAAGTCTAATACTTTGTTAATAGCGTCTTTATTTTGAGATAATTCAGTGTTTTCTATATTTAGTAATTCTGAAATTCTATTTCTTAGTTCTCGAATTTCTAATTTTCCATGGCCCATCATTCTATTTAGATACTCATTTGAGAAACAATGCTCACAAAAGGATAAAGATTTTAAATATCCTAATTCAAGCAACTTGTATAAATCAAGAATTTGATCGCCAATAGCTACTCCAACTCTTTTTGGTTTAGAATTGGTGGAATATATTCCAAACGGCAGGTTTTGAATAGGGAAATCACTATTTTCTGTAACTTTAATCCAAGACTTTAAACTAGGATTGTTTGCTTTAATTTCTTTATTTACCATTTAAAAAGTGGTTTAGAACCCATTAAATCATTTACTTGATTTTTAATTTTCAATAGTTCTGATTCGTTATTATAATTTATAATACTTGAATCTATTAAGTTAGCGATTATTTTAATTTCATCTTTATCAACCCCTCTGGTGGTAATAGCAGCAGTTCCTATTCTAATACCACTTGTTACAAATGGGGATTGTGTATCAAAAGGAACCATATTTTTATTTAAGGTAATATCTGCTAGACCTAAAGATTCTTCTGCCTCTTTTCCAGTTACATTTTTATTTCTTAAATCAATTAATAAACAATGATTGTCTGTACCATTAGATATAATTTTGTAACCTTTATTAATTAACTCTTCACCAATTATTTGTGCATTTTCTACCACTTTTTTAATGTAGGTTTTGTATTCGTCTTGCTGTGCTTCTCTAAAAGCGACTGCTTTTGCAGCAATTATATGTTCTAGTGGTCCGCCTTGAGTTCCTGGAAAAACAGCAGAGTCTATTAAAGTGGATAATTTCTTGAGTTTACCCGATTTAAATTTTAAACCCCATGGATTCTCTATGTCATTACCAATCATAATTATTCCACCTCTTGGTCCTCTTAATGTTTTGTGGGTAGTTGAAGTTACTATGTGACAGTGGGGTAGTGGATCATTTAGAATTTTCCCTGCAATTAGTCCTGATGGGTGAGAAACGTCTGCTAATAAAATAGCATTAATTTCATTGGCAATAGATCTTAAGGTTTTATAGTCCCAATCTCTTGAATATGCAGAAGCTCCGCAAATAATCATTTTTGGTTTTATTTTAAGCGCTTGGTCTCTTACTTTATTATAATCTATTACTCCAGTCTCTTTTTCAACCCCGTAAAAATTTGCATCGTATAATTGTCCAGAAAAATTAACTGGTGAACCATGGGTTAAATGCCCTCCATGAGAAAGGTCAAATCCCAAAATTTTATCTCCAGGATTTAAACAAGCTAAAAAAACAGCAGCGTTGGCTTGGGATCCTGAATGCGGTTGTACATTGGCCCAAGAAGCACCGAATAATTCTTTTAATCTGTCTATAGCTAACTGTTCAATCTCATCCACAACTTTGCAACCACCATAGTATCTTTTGTTAGGAAGTCCTTCTGCATATTTGTTTGTTAAAATAGAACCACTTGCATTCATTACATATTGGCTGGCATAGTTTTCTGAAGCTATTAATTCGATTCCTTCGGTTTGTCTTACTAATTCTTTTTGAATAAGAGCTTCTATTTTAGGGTCTTTGAACATATATTTAAATTTAAATCAAAATTAACTAAAGAATTAAATTTTTTGATTTTAAAACTGATTTATTAAAAAAAAAATTGTGATAAATCAATAAAGTGTATTTTTATTAAAATTTATATGTAATAAAATTTTATTTCAATGATTAAAATACTTGTAACCGGAGGCGCAGGAAATGTTGGAGGCGCATTAGCTAGAAAATTGGTTGAAAATCCTAGTTACTTTGTTGTAATAGTTGACAATCTTTCTACAGGTTCCAATTCAAAACTACCATCTAAAGAATTTTCTAATTGGAGTTTTATTAATTGTGATGTAAACAATTACACCAGCATTTCGGAAATAATGCTGGTTAATCAGTTTGATTATGTTTTTCATTACGCAGCAGTAGTAGGAGTTAAGAGAACTCAGGAAAATCCTATAATGGTTCTTGATGACATCCAAGGGATTAAAAATGTTTTACAACTCTCAAAAAATAGCTCTGTTAAACGGGTGTTCTTCTCTTCCTCTTCTGAAGTATATGGCGAGCCAGTAGAGTTACCTCAGAACGAAGAAACTACACCACTTAATTCTAGAGTTCCTTATGCAGTAGTTAAAAATGTGGGAGAATCTTTTTTTAGGTCTTATTTTAAAACTTACGGATTGCCTTTTACCATTTTTAGATTTTTTAATACCTATGGTCCCAATCAAAGTAAAGATTTTGTAATTGCTAAGTTTTTAAATGCTGCTTTTAAAGGAGATGATATTACTATTTATGGAGATGGCTCTCAAACAAGAACATTTTGTTATGTAGACGACAACATAAATACTTGTGTTAAAATTTTAGAAGATAATCTTATGATGAATGATGTAATAAATATTGGCGGCGCTAAAGAATATAAGATATTAGATGTTGCAAAATTAATTATTGAAAAATTAAATTCTAAATCCAAAATCATTCACTTGCCTGCTTTAAAAGATGGTGATATGACTAGAAGAATGCCAGATAATACTAAAATGATTAATATTATTAAAAAAGAGCTAATTTCATTAGACCAAGGTCTAAATCTAATGCTAGAGCATCCAGATTATAGTAATTAATGTTTTTAATTCCTTATTTATTACTTTTTAAGTTTTAAAATCTGTTTATAGAAAATTAATTTGAAAAATAGAATTACTAAATTATTATCGATTAAGTACCCAATTATTCAAGCGGGAATGATTTGGTGCAGCGATTGGAATTTAGCAAGTGCTGTTAGTAATGCAGGAGGGTTAGGAATTATTGGTTCAGGTTCTATGTACCCAGATGTTTTAAAAGAAAATATTATTAATTGTAAAAATGCTACTAACCAACCTTTTGCTGTTAATATTCCATTATTATATCCAAACGTGGAAGAACATATTAAGTCAATCTTTGATTTAAAAGTTCCTATTGTATTTACATCTGCTGGAAATCCTAATACTTGGACAAAAGAATTAAAATCTAAAAACATAAAAGTTATACATGTAGTGTCAAGTGTGAAATTTGCTTTAAAAGCTCAATCTTCTGGCGTAGATGCAGTAGTTGCCGAAGGGTTTGAAGCTGGAGGGCATAACGGAATAGAAGAAACCACAAGCCTTTGTTTAATTCCTGACATTGCAAAAGAAATTAATATTCCTTTAATCGCAGCTGGAGGTATTGTAGACGGAAGAAGTATGTTGGCTGCAATGATATTGGGGGCAGATGCAGTTCAAATGGGAACTAGATTTGTTGCTTCAAAGGAATCATCTGCCCATAAAAATTTTAAAAATATTGTTCTTAAAGCAAAAGACGGAGATACGAAACTAACTTTGAAAGAAATAACGCCAGTTAGAATGATGAAAAATAAATTTTATCAGGAAATTTCAGATTTATATGAAAATAATCCAACAAAAGAACAGCTATTAAAAAAATTGGGAAGAGCTCGTGCTAAATTAGGTATGTTTGAGGGAGACCTAGATGAAGGAGAACTAGAAATTGGTCAAGCATCTTCTCAAATAAATAATATTTTAAGTGCTGGTGATATAGTTAATCAAATTATGGATGAATTTATTAGCTTAAAATCTAAAATATCATTTGATGATAAATTCAATTTTTGAATTGAATCATTAAACACAACTTAAAGATTATATTTACGTTTGTACATAATGAATAATTTTATAAATATTCTTTATTGTTTTAAAATGAGATTTATAATTTATATTAGTCTAATTATTTTTGCTAATTCCTTTTATTCACAATGTAGCTCTTCCCCTTGTTTTTGCATTCAAATAGATGAGTTGGGGCAATTAAAAATTGTATGGAATAACTCAACGCTGTCAAATAACAATTTGTTTGAGCACCAGTTTTATGCAGATACAGGTACTGGTTTTCTTATAATTGGTACAGAATCAAACCCTACTATCAATTCTTTCGATTTTTTAAATTATAATTCAGCAAATAGTTCCTCATCTTTTTTTATAAAAAGTTTGTATGGTCCTACTGGGGCTAGTTCATCTTACAGCGACACAATTAATTCTATATATTTTGATTTAGTTAATTTATTTGATGGCAGAGTTTCTCTTTCTTGGAATCATCCAGTTCCAATCAATAATATTCCATTAAATAGTCAGTATATTATTGAAAAATCTTTTTCGTTGAACCCTTCAACAATCACAACTTGGAATCAAGTGATTTCCTTGCCTATAGATTCCACTAGCTATATTGATAATATTAATGTGTGTTCTTCTTGGATTAATTATAGAATTAGACTAGTAGCACCAAATTGTGATTTTGTATCAAACTTAGAAGGAGGTTTAGTTGAAGATCAACAAGCTCCTGACCCACCTAAAGTTAAACTAGTAACTAATGATACTTCTTTTAATCAAATGTATATTGAATGGAATCCAAGTTTAGCTCAAGATGTTATGGCTTACATAGTTTTTAAATTCGCTAACGGTATATGGAATCCATTAGATACTATATATGGCATTCAAAATACTTTTTTTTACGATAATGATTTATCTAGTTATCAAAACAGTGTAGTTAAATATGCAATTGCAGCAATGGATAGTTGCAGTACTGGATCACCACCACAGTTTAATACTTCTTCTGCAGGAGATGAACATAATAATATTTTACTTAATCAACAATATGGTCAATGTTCAGGAGAAGTATATTTAAGTTTTAATAATTATATAAACTGGCCAAGTGGAGTGTCGAATTACAAAATCTACTCTAAGAATGATTCTTTAAATAATTGGATATTATTAGATTCTACAAATTCCTTAAATTATACCTACACAATTCAACAAGGTAATATGAATTATAGTTTCATGGTAGTGGCAGATGCTGACTCTTCAGAAATAAGTTCAATATCT
>Ga0233438_10004463_pt1 | contig 12235 bp, 10 predicted proteins | sample SI_123_September_FD_182720 | JGI IMG/M metagenome (GOLD analysis project Ga0233438, IMG submission 182720) | Seawater microbial communities from Saanich Inlet, British Columbia, Canada - SI_123_September2016_10_MG | ecosystem: Environmental > Aquatic > Marine > Inlet | place: Canada: British...
CATCCTTGATGACTGAATCTTATTTTCTAGAAAATTCACACCGTCTCTTGGGGGTTGGTACAGACAAGCGACATATCATTTCCATGAAATCACGAGGGTTCTCTAATACCCCTCAAGACATTATGGAGGAGTACAATGGGTGTTCAGTCCCCCAGTACACTGCCTACCCTTTCGTGATACGCCCACACAGAGGGTGTCGCGAGGGTTCTGGATTAATTTAGTAACCGAGTGGCCAAAGATTTCAACTAGAAATCTTTAGATTGGCCATTTTGGCGAACTTGGAGATGAGTTTCCTGATCCTGACTCCTTCCTCCGGTGAATCTCTACCGGAATACATCAGCAATTCCAACTCATGTTCGCCGGTAACGAGATAATAATAATTGAGATAATAAGTATCGTAATCTGATGTATGTTGAGCTTTCGCACTATGTTTGATATAACTTCTATTGGTCAATTGCATGCAGTTCAGTTTCATAATTTCGTCATTAGCCATTCGATAATCTATCACAAGATTTTGTTCGGCGAGATAGACTTTAGCCTCAACGATCATACTGTTTTCAAAAAAAGGACCGTTATCAAAGGCGACATAAATGAACACCAAGCCCAATCCTAAAAGTGGCAGGGTGACTATGCCAAGGGCAATAAACGAAATTCTCTTGCTAACATTCCAATTTGCATTCCGTTCATTAAAGAACATAGTCGGTTGCAATTCATTGTACTCAATGGATTTGACTAACGATTTGATGGATTCGGTATCGACGCTTATTTGATCGGATCCTAGATCGATTTCTAAATCTGCGAACTCATCCATAATCTTCCCCTAATGTAATCAGAACTTAACGATTCACCCGACACCCTTTTCACGCCCTTCCGTGAAAATATTCATCGGACAGTGAACTCTTGTGTGTTGATACTGTCAATTCATTTCCCGACAAATATTCTATATTCATATTGCAGTTTGGACATTGATATACACCAGTTGTATCGCTACCAAGAACTACCTCCTTGGTACTATTGGGGCAATCAAATATGATCATGTACGAATCTGAACACCACGTTACCATAATTCTTGAGCCGACATTATCATCGCTTGACACTTGAAGCGACCGTCTATCCTAAACGAGGCACGTGAACTCGATTGGCTGTTGATTATCTCTCACGGGTTGTGAAGAGTGCTGCTCCAAGCAAAGCCACCATGCTGAGTAGAACACCAAATCCAGGAACACTGTCTTCATTCCTATCGCTCTCATCCTCCTGTGAATCGACAACTTCGGTCGAATAAACGCCATCGACGCATGTCCCACTTCCAACAATGAACGGTACTTCTGAATCCGACAATACGGTAGCATTCTTGACATCAGTACTGAGGTCAGTACTTTCGTACAGGGATGCAAGTATCGTGTAGCATCCTTTCTCTAGGGAAAAGGTGTGTTCGTATTGTTCACCGTTTTCTTCGATATCGTTCCACCACCAGATACCCTTCCACTCTTCAGTCTCAAGTTCCTTGATAACAATCAATGCGGTATAGGTCAAACCTGTCTGAAGTTCGTCGACTTCTACTTGGTAGTCCCAAGTTGAGGCGTTGCTTGAAGAGGAATTTCGAAGTTGAATTGAATTTACGGTGATGCTACCAGCAGCTTCCAATGGTTTCGATTTCTCGCCCCAAAGCCATACCATGTTGCTTTCATGCTTGTTGGTGTCCTCACCAATGAGAAGACGCCCATCGTCTAGAACGAGGAGATTGTCTGGGCCAGCAAGGTTGTTTACATCGCATTCGTATTGAGCAGACGAGATGTAAGGTCCCCCTGATATTACGGGATCAATTCGAGTTACGTCCCAACCATTACCGAACGACATTCGATAGACGACTCCACAGGAATTCAGTGAAACATCGATATCATCCTGCCCGTCGGTCATTGCTGATTCAATTCTTGACATTGCAAGGTAAAGGCTGTCAGGTGCATTTGCATTGAACGCAACTCCTTCCATCTTACTCCACTCATCCGTGCCTCCAAGTGCTGCAGCTGCTTTTCGTGATTCAAGGAAGGCGACACGGTCATCACTGGCAGTGCCAACAGTTCCATCGCCGTTCAGGTCTTTATTCAAACGCCATTCAGCCCAATCGTTTATTTCTTCATCCGAAATGTAAGAATTTTGACCTGAAACGAAATCGTCTGTTGTGATGCCATCGTATTCATCAATCCAGGCCTGTATTTCTGCGTTTGAAGAAGAGGCCATTTCCATCCACTCAACATCAAACCCGGTAACTGCAGAATCTCGAGTGTTGTCTTGAGTTACTTTCGCAGCGTAGAGCGTACCTGCGCTGAGGTCACCCTCTGTGTTTGCAACGAATTTGAACAAGACCGTTTCATAGCCATCATCGGTGAGATAAACGGTTCGATCATCCGGCATTACCGCTGCGTTTTCATGCGAGTAGCGACCCATCGAAAGATGCCGTACGAAATCTGGTTCAGCGGTCGTTGCGTTCTCGATTTCTACGATGTATCCGTAATCGTAGGGGTTAGGGTAGTGGCCCAGATAGTTTTCCAACTTGATTTGGTCCGAATGGTATCTGAAACTGTCGTCATTCCAGAATTCGGTATTGTCAAAATACAATTCCTCGGAAAACAGCGGTGAGCCCCAAGGACTCATGCTACCGAAACAAAAAACCCAGCCACCGTTGATACTGCTGAGGTCCAACATCTTGCTGTTCAATACCGCCCACTGTGAAGATGTACTGTCCCATTCTAGTTCCAATTGGCTGAGGCCTGCTGGCCGGTCTTCCCAAGCGGTGTAGAGATAGCCATGTGTACTGTCTGCGTTGAGAGGTACGAAGGCGTTGTAATCCGGTTTCTTACTGATGAGTATCTGACTCTCATCGTCTGCAGCATAAATTCCACCTGCTACGCCGCCTTCGGAAAGTGCATCTCCGGTCTGTAGAATCACCTGATAGTCGCCATACGATGTACGGATTCCGTGCCAAATGTCATTTTCGCTGCTGGATGATGACAGTTCAGGAACGGTTTCAGGAAGGTTGTTCCAATCTATTCCGTTGATGACGCCAATTGTTGCCTTGTAGTTGTCCTCATCTGGATGCATGGCGTTGACAAAGAAGTTACCGTTTGCATTGATGTGCATGCCGGTAACTTCAGCCTCAGGCGGGAGCATCATGATTCGAGTCATCGCTTCAGGTGTTGCTTCATCACGGCCCTCAGCCATCGCAAAAGGAGAAATGTTGAGTGTCAACAAGAAGCCAATCGAGAGAAGAACCAATATTGGCTTCATTCGCATGTTGCACTCACTGAAGAATGAATCAAAAACATTCCTCTGCATTCAAACGAAAGCATTGGTGGCCTACAAGTGTACACATGCTGAATGAGTGCAGACCATGAAAATGTGATTTGAAAACATTGATTCATATACTACACGCCTGTTTTACAAGATATGGCACTCACATGTAACATCGGCGCTGCAGGTAAGGCATTCCGTTTGAGAATCGGCATCGCTACCGTCTTTGGTGGACTCGTTCTCGGACTCATAACAGCAACTGGTGTACTCCCATCAATTGCATGGGTAGCCGTCGCAGGAAGCCTCGTTGGTGGCTCATTCTCCATATTTGAAGCACGGGCCGGATGGTGCGTTGTCCGAGCCATGGGATTCAAGACTGCACTCTGAAACTATTCATCTTCTTTCGGAGAAATCTGTTTGACAGTTCTTGCCACTGCAGCCTCCGGCAAATCTGCCAACTTACGTTGAGCCCCATCTGCTAATTTCAAATCTTCGAGACGTCGTCCACTTGGCATCACACTGCCATCGTACGAGCCCACTGCATCGTTATAGGCTCCAACAACAGTGTTAATCCCTCTACCCATTTTCGCCAAATCGTGACTGAACTTGGTGACTCGATCATAGAATTCTCGAGCTTTCTTGTGTATTTCTTTTGCATTGTCCGCCATGGATTGCTGTTGCCAGTACAGTCCAACCGTACGCAGCAATGCAATAAGCGTCACCGGAGTGACGATGAGGACATGCTTGTTGAACGCATATTCTTGGAGCGTTGGTTCGTACTCAAAGGCGGTTGAAAGAATCGGCTCTGCCGGGATAAACATCACCGTGAAGTCAACACCGTCGAGAAGACGAGGGTAATCTCTGTCAACCAGGTCGTCAATGTGTTTCTTGACTGCTTTGGCATGTTCTTTCATTTTCACCGCTCGGGCGTTGCTGTCCTCCAATTCCAATCCGTCCCAGTATGCAGCAAGCGGTACTTTCGAATCGACTGGAATGCTCCCTCCGTTCGGAATGTTGGCTAGGAGGTCCACCCGTGCGCCACCTGCGCCGGACTTGAGCGTTACCTCAGTATCAAAATCGCAGTGCTCGAGCATTCCTGCTGCCTCAGCGATGTTCTTGAGAGCAACTTGGCCCCAGTTGCCTCTGGCCTTTACCGAACCTCGCAGAGCGGTTGATAACTGTACATTCGTGTCTCGTAGGTCAACGGTCTGTTGGTGGAGCATGTCTGCGGTTCTCTTCAATCCCTGGTACGCTCCTTCTCGCTTCAGTTCCATGTCCGTTGTTGCCTTTTCCAATTTTTGAAGATGCTCTTTGATAGGATCAACGAGAGATTCTACTTCCTTTTTTCGAGCAGCGTGATCCTTCGCAGATTCAGATTCAACTTTGCCGAGCCGTTCCTCGGCAAGCCGTAGAAAGTCTTCCGAATTCTGACGAGCGACATTCGACGCCACGCTCTGCATTTCCGCCAGCATTGTATCCTTACTGAGCGAAATTGCTGCGACTTGAGCCTCAGCACGTATCACGTCACCAGAGTAACGGTTCTTTGCCAAAAGCCAGCCAATGCCTAAGCCCAGTGCAGTTCCAAGTATGATAAATCCGTATTCAGCAAGGCCAGCCATATAACAATGAAACCGACGACACTTCTTGAAGACATTGGCAAAGAGAGGACTGGAGTCCAATCACTTTCCACGGTTGAGGTTTGCCTTAAGCGAAGGACGCAATTTCTCTGCTCCCTTACCCTTGTTATGCAAACCACGGCCTCGCTTTCCAGCAGAGGTTTTGCCTCGGAAAGCACGTCCACGGTGGGACTTGTTTCCGTTCGCACCGCTGAACACACCGAGTTGCTTGTCAGCAATGATTGCTGGGTGGTGTGTATCAATGAGAATTACTTCGTAGAACTTGTGCTTACCGTCTTGTCCGACCCAGTACGAGTTCAGGACTTCCATGTTCGGGAAATGACGTGCAACACGCTCTTCAGCCATACGCTGCGTGTTCTTTGCCATGGTGATCTTCTTGATACCGGCCTTACTTGGCTTGCGCTTCATGTGAATCTTACCCTTACGAAGTCCACCACGGCGGATGCGAGTTCGGATCATGACAACGCCTTGCTTTGCCTTGTAACCAAGGCGACGTGCAGCGTCGATTCGAGTTGGGCGGTCAATCTTGCAATTCACCGGTTCGCGACGCCATTGAGCCATACGGGTCTGGCGGAACATGTGAGGCGTAGCCTCTTTTGGTTGCTTCCAAGTTTCACGAACATGTTGATACAATCCCCGAGTCATAATGAACACCTGCGCTTCTCAGCATCCTGCCGACTTAACTCCCCTTTATGAGTCTGCCCACGCGAATAGAGGGCTTTGTTTCGGCTAAAACGCGTGCTGCTCGCGTGAAACTGCCGCTGGAATCATTCAATTGGAAGGCCTTCTGCTTGGATTCCGCGCCATCCACCCCAAAGTGAAAAAGCATTGCTGTACCCCATTTCTTTGAGGGATTTAGCGGCAATTGCACTTCGGAAGCCGCCGCCGCAATACAGAACCATACGTGCATCTTCATCGAACTCATGCTTCTCAATATCGCGTTCAAGAACGCCCTTGCCGATGTGAACCGAGCCGACCAAATGGCCCGCTTCGTACTCATGCCATTCACGAACATCCAAGACCACAATCGGTTGACCATCGTCGAGCATCGTTCGTAATTCTCCAGCCTCACATTCTGGGATTTCTGCCCTCGCCGCCTCGACCATCGCCAGAAATTTCGCACTGTGATTCTTCGCCATACACTGCCCAGCGAGGATAGCCTCATGAGGCCTGCGGACAACGGAGTGCCATGGCAGGACAAATTACCGGTGCTGATGCAGTGCTGGCAGCCCTGCACGCACAAGAAGACCTCAAGATGGTCTTGGTCGATCGAGAGAAGGATACGACGGAGATTCGACAACTCTGCCAAGAACAGAATATTCCACTTGAAGAAGGCTCAACCAATGACCTTTGGCGCATGTCTGCCGACGGTCATGTCGACGCTTTAGCGCTCATCGAGAGAATACCTCATGGAGATTTAGAACAAGTGCTTGAACGAGGTGGCACGGTTTGGTTTTTCGATGGTGTCACATATTCCACCAACCTCGGATTTGCAATACGAACAGCAGAGGTTTCTGGGGCTGATGCTGTTGTTCTTAACGTCTCTAAAACACATGAGGAACGACGGACAATTCGACGCTCGAGCATGCGCGCCGATCGATTTATTCCTGTCGTCTACAGCACCACTGAAGAGATATTGAAGGCCGTAAAAGAAACTGACTTTCGATTGATTTCTGTTGAAGATGTTGGCACACACGAACCTTGGGATGAAGACTTGACAGGCAATGTGATGTTGGTCGTAGGTGCTGAAAAGGAAGGAATCAGTGCGGAAGTTTTGGAAGCATCTGATGCTGTAGTTTTACTACCAATGGATGGTTTTGTGCCCTCCTACAATCTCCAAGTTGCCGTTAGCGTTGTGGCTTTGGAAGCCTTGCGACAGAGAAATCTCAATTCCCCTAATCAGTGAGATTTCGGTTGGCGAACTGTTTAAATCCAGTCAGCAAAACACTGGAATGGAGTTCCTGTCAAGGAGGTGGGAGTATGGATGAAAAATTGAAAATCCAATTTCATGCACACCTTATGGAAATGGTCCTCGAAGCCTCTCAAGTCAATCCTGGAATGAAAGAATTCTATCGGAAACACGGCCCAAGGGAAAAAGTGTGGAAGAGTTTGGAGGCTCAAGAGACAAAAAAACTTCAAAAAAAATTAGACAAACTGTTTCCGAACGAGTTTCGAGTTGAAGCAGGGCTCATTTCTCTCACTGAACGTTCAATTCATGAGAAAAAAGCTGAAGAGCAAGCGGCACTTCGGCGGCAGCGATTGGAAACACACATTCTAGCATCGCAAAAGTCAACACTCATTCATTTTGAAAATCACGGTTCCCCAACGGTTCGAAATCCAACGAAGCTAGGGCCTTTGAAGCGTCAATCAAGGGGCAAAGAGTGCCCGACCTGTGGCGTTAAAATGCAAAGCAAAAATGAACTCTTTGGACTCACGATTGAACATATTATTCCTGTACGGTATGGAGGTAAAAACACCTATGACGGTGAATTTCCACAGTGTGTTGGAATGTGCTATCTGTGCAACCAAACGAGAAATCACATCGTTAATGCGATTGGGCGAGAAGAAATCGGTAACAGGACTAAAATCTCGGACAGAGTTATCCGTTTTCTCATCACGCAAGTGCACCGCGTGGACGAAGTTTTGGACGACCAAATGTCTGAGATGTTTTGGGGACACCATCGGCTTGCTTCATCACAAAACATACCTGTCGAAGACTACGACTTGTTTGGCGATGGGGAAGGCGAAGAATACGTCGAGTACCAGATAACTCCGAATGAAATTTCAACAATTCCAGCGCCACCTCTTTCAGAGGACGGCGTTCAAGAAGATTCTGAACCGATCTATCTTGGACTCTCTAAAGAGCAGGCCATTGCACATTTGAAGAGAGATCTAAACCAAGCAATCGGAGAAGCCAACAAAAGCGGTAAGTTGTATCGTTCCGAGAGGCTTGAACGCTTGTTCCTAAGACATGGAAGTTTTGAACAATTCCAACAAAAAATAGGGATGTCTGGTGAGACCATTGATGCCATTCTGTACCGGCTTTATCCAAAGCAATTCATCATTGAAACGAAAGGAACTGTTCAGTTCATTTATTCCTTGGAACAGAAAGAGGTCCATTTTTACAATTTCAGTGCAGATGTCGTCATTCCGACTCCAATTGAGAACACTCCAGAAGAACCCGAAGTCAAAACCCCCGAATCCAAACCAGTTTCATTGCCTGTTCTCTTCGCTCGAGAGAGCATGACCGCATTGCTAAATGCATACAACCACTCCCGAATCTCACTCGAAAGTATCACAGAGGCACTCGATGATTTACGGAAAGAAGACGGCGAAAGTTGGGACGCATACCTTGCCAAGTTTGGCGTTAAGGACGGCGGCACTGATGCCGAACGCATTCACATGCTGTTGATTGAGTGCGGGTTTTTATGTCGCCTTGAGAGGGAGCAACAACTCCACTTCATCCAATTCGAATTGCCTCACAGTTTCGAATGAAATTAAACTGCCTGAGACCAAAATTCATCGATTGCGCTGTTTTCGGTCATCGGGCCGAGGTGCCGGTCAAGCATCTCACCGTTGCTTCCAACCAAAATGAGCGTAGGTGTATTGTTAATGCCCAACGTGGAGGACAGGTCTGCGTTGACTGAAAAAGGCGAATCTACAGTGCTTCCTTCCTTACTCTCATTGACTTGCTGATGCCAATCTGATAACTTGGTTGAATCTGCTGCATCGGTTGATACGATGATGTACATGTGTTCTGAAAGTTGTGCGTCAACGGCATGAATTGTTGGCCGGCATTGACTGCACCAGGAGGCAGAGAAATGCAGAATATAAGGGGTTCCGAGTAAATTTTCAGACGAATACGTCTCGTTGTCGTCTGCGACGACCGTGAATGAAGGAATCGTTTCCGCCTTTTCAACATCATCACCGCCGATACAACCTGGCGAGACGGTCAACATCATCAAGAGCAGGGAGAGACAGACGGTGCTCAACTTCATGGTTCGGCCTAGTGAATATCCCTCTTGATTCTTACGCCTTTGTGACATATAGGCAGTGGCTTTCATAAACGACCTAACGGTAAAGGAATCGTGCGTAACAAAATCATGCAATCACTCCTACTCGCACTGGTCATGCTCTTCGCTCTTAGCATCAGCGAGACTCAGGCGAAAGGAAGCGAACTGGAAGAGATGGAGTTTTCCTTTGTTGATTCTGATGACGATGGTTACGATGAGACAGACGCTTGTCCTGATGTGGCTGGTAATTCCACCATCGACCGCATTGGTTGTCTTGATTCCGACGGAGACGGCTATTCGGATGCGGACGATTCATGGAATTACACCGATGGAGCCGATGTTTTTCCGCAGCGAAGCGATGCCTGGAGCGACCAAGACGGTGACATGTTCGCCGACCAAGTAAACCTCGATATCACCGATGACTGCCCGTTGAAGTTTGGAACGAGTCGAGAGGTTTTGCTTGGATGCTCGGATATGGACATGGATTGGATTCCGGATGTACTGGACACGGACATCGATGGCGATGGCATCTCAAACGAAATGGAAGTTGCTGCGTCCTTGGTACTCACCTACTACGACCCAATGGACCCGAATTCTGTCCCTGAAGATTCAGATTTTGACACATTACCGGATGCAATTGATGATGACGATGACAACGATGGATGGCCAGATATCATCGAACAAGACCGCGGCTCAGATCCGTTGGATGTTGACAAAACGCCCTTCAACCAGTATTTCGGCATCAACACCGGTTTCTTCTACCAAGGTGGTTTCCAAATTTCCTCGGCCTACGATGCTGAAGCCATAGAGATCTCAGTCTCTGGAGTCATTGAAATCGTCACAGAGGAATTGGTGATTCCATTTTTACTGATTCCACTTTACCTGTATTTCTTCATCTCCAAGAAAAGAAGATTTGAATCGCTACGCGATGAAATTCGATGCACTGAGGATGGAGACAAATTATATTCACTTGAACAACAGGTGAATTCTTTAGTTGAGAACAGGAAAATCAATACCTTACACGGACTCATTCTAAGAAACACGATTGAAGAGCAAGAGAACTCTACACGACGACAGAAGATGGGCCTCAGTTTAGAGGAGTGACAATTCTACCACGAATGCTGAACTGCGTGGATTTGTGCAATTGACCGTAGTGAAGATTGCCGAACACCAGGTGAAGCATCCATCAAGGCAGCCTCAAGAAATTCGAGTGCAGATTCATGACCGGTTTCTCCAAGATATTCGGCAGCGTTTCTGCGGACATAAATCGATTTGAACGCTAAAAGATAGTTACCAATGGTCTTGATAGCTTGCTTACATCCAATCTTAGCAAGCGTAGAGATTCCCCGCACGATGATGGTGTTTCGTTGACCGTTAAGCAAATGAGTAATGTAAGGTACTGGAGAAAAACCCTCGGCCCTCTCAAGCGCCGAAAGCAGGGCTTGGTGAAGGTTTGAGCGTTCATAATACAGCGGCATTTTGGATTCAAACCATGGCCCAAAAGACTCTATGCTCTGCAAAAGACAACGCACTACGAGGTCATCGGCATGATTCAGATTGGAAATTAAAATCTGCTCTGTTGATTCATCGCCTGAATGGCGCAGAGCGCGAATTGCACCCACGACAATATTGGAATTGGCATGATCAAGATACGGTTGCAGTATTTCGAGTTTGAGTGATGGTTCGATCTCAAGATGACCGATGTGGGTGATGGCAACGTGGCATTGCGATTCAAGAATCGGATGAAACAGATCGAGTTTCTGTTGAGTTGCGATGGACAACGAGCGAATTCTGGTCATGACTCTATGAAGGACTGCTGAAGAGATGTCAGTGAGCATAGGTTCCAAGAGATTCATTTGATGTTCTGTATCGGTCGAACGTAAGTTCTCCACAGCCCACGAGCGCAAAGTTTGGTCCTCATGATTGAGAAATTGTTCAATGTCGTTTTCGGTGAAGATATGTTGACAGGAATAAAATCGGCCCGACATCCATCGACTCACGCCGTATGCATCGGTTTCCTCTGCCGCCAAATGGAGAAGTACCCAACGGAGCGTCGATTGGTGACGAGTCGCCGAAAGGCGGCGAGCATGATGACTCCAATCGGCAGCTGGTTGCTCTTGGAAATACTGCCGTGCTTCTTCGTCGTTGCACTCAAGCGGATGAGTTTCCAAACGTGGGGCATGAAGATGGTTGTTGATTTGCCGAGGTGGCAGGAGAGCCTGTTGTTCTTCGGTAAGAATCGGCTTGAGAGTAAGAGGGACTTGAAACGGGTCGAAATCTGCAGAACCCAACAAGAGAAGCATGCTTGCCACCATATCAGCGTGTAAAGGCCGTGGTCGAGTCGCTGAATGAGAACGGACGCATGCGCTTCGGCCGTTGAGATTGATAGGGAGATGATTTCGTTGAAACAACGTAGGATTGCCAGCATCAAGTGAAGCAGCACGGAGTGGGAACACCTCGAGAAATTGGCCGTTAATGGTTTGCGTAAGCGAAACAAAACCTTCACGTGAAGACTTCCGCCAAAGACTCCCTTTGACGATGGTGTCACACCAATCAAGAGCACGAAGAATAGCCATGACTCTGTTTCGAGAGAGTTCCATGCTAACCAAAAGTTGTCCGAAGGGCGTGTCGATTAACATCGATAATTCGTGGATTCAACCCCTAATAAACTCAAGACGATTTATTCAGCAACTCAAGCCATGCACTGTAGATGAAACGCTCGAGAGACATAGGCGCATAATGCTGCATTGATGTTCAAAATAAACGAGTTTGGACAGCGTAAGCAGACTCAGATTGATGCGCATGCAACTCAAACATACGACGAGCAAGATCCCACGCTGCATGCCTCAATTGTTCGACAAGTGGAACTGAATGTTCCGAGTATCTGCCCGTGGAAAATGAAGGGTCGGATTCGGGCGGGACGGCAGTAAAAGCGAGTCTGCCTTCAATCATTGAGATGATGCTTAATGCAGTATGATGTCGGTGTTCGACATGATCCGTGGAACCGTCTTCAGTCTGCCCATCGGAAACGTGAGATGGGGCAGCGCTATTTTTTTGGACATGCATTTCTTCATCCAATGCAAGATATTTTTCAACCAGCCAAGTCGGGCAGCGCTGGAAATCATGGTCGCTGAGTGAGGGTATGGAATCGATTGATGACGAAACATCCTCTGTTTCAGTAAAGTGAGCCGAATATCCTTGATCGGTAAGAACATCGGCAACGAAAGAAGTAATCGGATTTCGCCCCTGCAGAATGTAGACTCCATCAATCTGGCTTGGATTTCGGTTAACATGAGC
>Ga0233438_10004467_pt1 | contig 12229 bp, 8 predicted proteins | sample SI_123_September_FD_182720 | JGI IMG/M metagenome (GOLD analysis project Ga0233438, IMG submission 182720) | Seawater microbial communities from Saanich Inlet, British Columbia, Canada - SI_123_September2016_10_MG | ecosystem: Environmental > Aquatic > Marine > Inlet | place: Canada: British...
TAAATTAGGAATCGGAGGAGTAGTTACTTTTAAAAATAGTGATCTTGACAAAGTAGTTAAGAATATTGATATTAAAAATATTGTGTTGGAGACAGATTCGCCGTATTTAACCCCTACTCCATTTCGAGGGACTAGAAATAAAAGTAGTTACATTCCTATTATTGCAAATAAACTTTCGGATATTTACGAAATTAGCAGTGAAGAAATTGGCAATATCACTTCAAAAAATGCAAAAGAAATTTTTAATATTTAAAATAACTTTTCTATTAATTTTTTTTCCCTCTTGGGCATTTTCAAATAGTTTAAATTTATCTGAAAATATTGAAAGTACGGAAATTAGTGTTCTCACTTGTGATCCAGGTACTCAAATATATTCCCTTTTTGGACATAGTGCATTAAGAATAAAAAATCCTAAAAATGGCCATGACTTAGTTGTGAATTGGGGCTTATTTGAATTTTCAGAGAGTCAATTTCAATTTGGATATGATTTTGCAAAAGGGCGATTAAAATATTATATGGGCATTCAATTAATGTCTAATTTCATGGTAGAGTATCGCCGCGCTAAAAGAGGAATAAGAGAGCAAGTTTTAAACTTAAGTAACCAAGAGAAATATCAAATAATTCAACTTCTTGAAGAGAATTACAAGCCTGAGAACAGGAAATATAAATACGAATTTTTTTATGACAACTGCTCTTCAAGATTAAGAGACATTATAAAAAAAGTATTTAAAGGAAATATAAATTTTTACCAATCTCCCAAATCTAATAAATTCACTTTTAGAGAAACTATTCACAAGTATTTGGAATCTTTTCCTTGGCTAAAGTTGGGAATAGACCTTGTGTTAGGGAAAAAGATAGATGTATTGGTAAGTAATGAAAACCTTATGTTTCTTCCACTTAATGTTGAACAGATATTTGACCAAAGCATGGTTGAAAACAATGGAGCTAAAAAAAACCTGATTAAATCAAAAAATACTCTGGTTGAGTCTTTTGAAAATAAAAATGAACTTAGCAATATTGGAATTTATAGTTGGATTTTACTTGCAATAACTCTAGTATTAATTGTCTTTAAGCTAGAAAAAGCACTTGGATTCTGGAGCTCTTTAAAGTTATTTACACTTGGATTGTTAGGAATTATTTTAGTTTTCATGTGGATAGGAACTGACCACAATGCAACTAAAATGAATTTTAATTTACTTTGGGCATCTCCTTTTCACTTTATTTTAATTTACTGCTTAATTAAAGGAAGTTGGAATAATTTCACTTATTGGTATTTAATATTATCGTTGCTTTTAATTTTTACAACTATTTTATTTTGGTTTACTTTAACGCAAGAATTTAACTCTTTTGTAAAGCCTATTATACTAGAACTTGTAATTATTTATTACTATTATTTTAAAAAATGTGGATTTCAAATTAATCTTGGTAAAACAAACGGTTGATTTTAACCATTATGTTTAAATTAGTATTCAAATAATTAATGATGGAAAAATACGATGTTGTTGTTATAGGTTCAGGACCTGGAGGATATGTCTCTGCAATAAGGTGTGCTCAACTAGGATTAAAAACTGCTCTAGTTGAAAAATACAACACACTTGGAGGAACTTGTTTAAATGTCGGCTGTATTCCTTCAAAGGCTCTTTTAGACTCTAGTGAGCATTTTAAAACTGCGCTTCATGATTTTGACAAGCATGGAATTGACATTAATACTCCTAAAGTAAATCTTCCTAAAATGATGACAAGAAAAGAGGAAGTAATAAATCAAACTTGTGATGGGGTTCAATATTTAATGGATAAAAATAAAATTAAAGTTTACCATGGAATGGGTTCTTTTGTGGATAAAAACACCGTTTCTATAGAAGGAGAAAAAAACGAAAAAATATTTGGGAAAAATATAATAATTGCTACTGGTTCAAAACCAAACTTTTTTCCAGGAATGGAACCTGATAAAAAAAGAATTATCACCTCAACAGAAGCTCTTTCCTTAAAAGAAGTTCCAAAACATCTTATTGTAATTGGAGGAGGAGTTATTGGACTTGAACTAGGTTCTGTTTATGGAAGATTAGGTTCTCAAGTAACAGTTGTTGAATTCCAAGACGGGTTATTACCAACTATGGACAAAACTCTTGGTAAAGAACTCATGAAAATCTTAAAAAAAGAAGGATTTAAGTTTTTATTTAACCACGCTGTTCAAAAAGTGAATTCTATTAAAGACGGTGTACAACTAGATGTGAAAAATAAAAAGGGAGAGATTATTTCTGTTGAAGGAGATTATTGTTTGGTAGCTGTCGGAAGAAAAGCATATACCGAAAAATTAGGATTGGAGATTATTGGTGTAGAAACTGATAAGGCTGGAAGAGTGATCACCAACGACCATTTACAAACCTCTGTAAAAAATGTTTATGCAATTGGAGATGTTGTAAAAGGTGCTATGCTTGCACACAAAGCAGAGGAGGAAGGTGTCTTTGTGGCCGAACTTATTGCCAATCAAAAACCACATATTGATTATAATTTAGTACCAGGTGTAGTCTATACATGGCCTGAAGTAGCAGCAGTTGGAAAAACAGAACAAGAATTAAAAGAGGCTAACGTCGACTTTAAAGTTGGTCAGTTTCCTATTAGAGCACTTGGGAGGGCTCGAGCTTCTATGGATATTCAAGGTTTGATAAAAATAATTTCTGATGCCACAACAGATGAAGTTCTAGGTGTTCACATGATAGCTCCTAGAGCTGCAGACTTGATTATGGAAGCAGTAGTGGCCATGGAATATCGAGCAAGTGCAGAAGATATAGCTAGAATTTGTCATCCTCATCCAACCTACAGCGAGGCAGTAAAAGAAGCCGCATTAGCAGCAACAGAAAATAGACCATTACACATCTAATATGACAAAAAATAAAATTGGGGTCTTAATTCTTAACTTAGGAACACCTGATAGTCCCTCTGTTAAAGACGTAAGAGTTTATCTGAGAGAATTTCTAAACGATCCAAGAGTAATTGACATTGGAAGGATTGCTCAATTGTTATTGGTGAACTTAATTATAGTTCCATTAAGAGCTCCAAAATCTGCCAAAGAATACAAAAAGTTATTTAAAATTGGTGGTGGTAAATCACCATTATTAACCTATGGAAAAAACCTCTCTAGTAAATTAAAAAAAATAGCTTCCAAAGATTTTGATCTTGAACTTGCGATGAGATATGGTTCCCCTAGCATGGAAAATGTGTTGGGAAAAATGAGAACGGAAAATTATGACAAAATTTATATTTTCCCTTTATATCCTCAATATGCATCTGCATCTTCGGGTTCTACCATAGAAAAAGCATTTAAAATTATCAATAAGTGGTGGGTTATACCTGAAGTTTCTGTAATTGGCCAATTTTACGATAATCCCAATTATATTAAATGTATTGTAAATCGAGCAAAAGAATTTGATATTCCAAAATACGATCACGTAATGTTTTCCTATCATGGTATTCCAGAGAGACATGTTGACAAAGTGTATTTAGACGGTAAACCTTGTGCAGATCATTCTTGTGAAGATGAAATAAACTCTTTAAATGCAAATTGCTACAAAGCTACCTGTTATGCAACAACTAGATTACTTGTAAAAGCACTTAAATTAAAAGAAGGTTCTTACTCTACATGTTTTCAGTCTAGATTAGGAAGAGATCCGTGGCTTCAGCCATACACAGATCATACAATTGAAAAACTTGGAAAAGAAGGTAAAAAAAGAGTTTTGGTCTTTTCACCAGCATTTGTGGCAGACTGTTTGGAAACTACCATAGAAATTGGTGAAGAATATCTAGAGCTTTTTCAAGAAAATGGAGGAGAGGAAATTCAACTGGTCCCGTCTCTTAATGATAACGACGATTGGGCAGAAGGTCTTTATAAAATTATTAAGGATAAATTATAGTAAATTTATCTTTTATTAAAATTTAACTTTTGGAGGTTTTTTTCAATAATACACTTTATAAAGGAGCCAAAACATCCTGGAGCACAACTATTAAAAATCCAAAATTATTTCATGAATTGGATACTTTTATTGCCAATAATAAAAATGAGTACATAGTCTGCTTTTTCTCCTACGATTTAAAAAATAATATAGAAGACTTGTCTTCTAACAATAAGGATAACATGAAATTTCCAGATATCCATTGTTTTGTTCCAGATGAGATCTACAACAATTATTCATTCGAAAAACAAAAAAAAATAAATCAAGAAATAGAATTCCAATCTGATATTTCAAAAGAAGAATACTTAAAGAATATTTTAAAAATTAAAAAGCATATACAAAAAGGCGATTTTTATGAGGCCAACTATTGTTATCAATGGATTACAAAAGTTGACGATTTAAATTCCAAATTAATTTTTGAAAATTTAATGGGTTTGACCAATCCTCCTTATGGATTTTATGCAGATTTAGAAAAAAATTATGTTATTTCCGCTAGTCCGGAACTATTCATTAAAAGAAGAGGTAACAAACTGTATTCAAGCCCTATTAAAGGTACTCAAAAAAGAGATTTAGACCCTATAAAAGACCAGCTTTTGAAAAACCAATTAAAAGACAGTTTAAAAGATCAGGCAGAGAATAATATGATTGTTGATCTAGTAAGAAACGATTTAAGTAAAATCGCTCTTAAAAGCACTGTTAAAATGGAAGAGCTCAGAGAAGTTTACACTTTTAAAAATATCCATCAAATGATATCCACTATTTCTTGCGATATTTCGGAAAATGAAAAGATTTCTAATATTATAAAAGCTACTTTTCCAATGGGGTCTATGACTGGGGCACCAAAGATTAAAGTAATGCAAATAATGGAGGATTATGAAGTTTCAAAAAGAGGATTGTATTCTGGTTCTTTTGGGATTATTTACCCCAACGGTGATTTTGACTTTAACGTAATAATTAGAACACTTATTTACAACAAAGCAAATCATTTATTATCTTTTCATGTAGGAGGTGCAATTACAATTGATAGCGACCCCAACTTAGAATACGAGGAAACCTTAATAAAAGCAGAGGCACTATTTAAAGCATGTCAATAATTAATAATATTAATAAAGACTTTTTAGCTTTTTTCAAGCAACATCAAATAAAAACAGATAGTAAGTTTTTAGTTGGTGTTTCTGGGGGGAGTGATTCAATGGCATTATTAGATATTGGTTTAAAAGCTGGCTTAAATATTTCGGTAGCTCATGTAAATTACCAATTGAGAAATGAAGAAAGTGAAAGAGAAAGTTTCATTGTCAAACAATATTGTTTGGAAAATAAATTGAATTTCTACTACAAAGAAGCTAAAATTAATCTACTTAAAAATCTTCAAAACGAAGCTAGAGAAGTTAGATATCAATTTTTCAATGGTTTGGCAGAGGAAAATAAAATGGATTATATACTCACTGCTCACCACCAAAATGACAATCATGAAACTTTTCTTTTCAACGCTTTAAAAGGTAATGGTATAGGTAGTTTAAAAGGTATTCCAGAGAGAAATGGAATAATTTTAAGACCATTATTGCAATTCACCAAGACTCAACTTTTAATATATGTTCAAGAAAATAAAATTAAGTATGGAACAGACAGTAGTAATTTAACTTCTAAGTACGAGAGAAACTTTATTAGAAATGAAGTATTTCAAAGACTAAAAATCAAATTTCCAAAATTTGAAAAAGGATTGACAAATTCTATAAATTTTTTAAACGAAGATTATTTATTACTAAATCAATTAGTAAATGAAATTATTCAACCACTTTTAAAGGAAAAAAAAGACCATACTCTTATTAATTTCAGCAACCATATTCCAAGACAAGTATGGTACCATTTCTTTAAAAAATTTGGATTCAATTATTCACAAATTAATAATTGGTTGGAAACCAATTCTCAATCTGGGAAGTTTATAGAAAGCTCTACCCACCGTATCTCTAAAGACAGAGATAATTGGACATTATCAATAAAGACAACTCATAAAAGAAATGATAAAATATTTTACATTGATAAAAATGAAGCAATTGAAGTGCCTATTTACCTAACTGGCCATCTTTGCAAAACTCTTTCTTTAGAGAAATCCAATAAGAATGTAGAGTTTTTCAATTTTTATAAATTGAATTTTCCTTTAAAATTACGAAAATGGAAGAATGGGGACAAAATTCGACCTCTTGGAATGAAGGGAAATAAAAAAGTAAGCGATATTTTGATAGACTATAAGATCTCCATTTTAGAAAAAGAAAATATTTATGTATTAGAATCTAATAATGACATTGTATGGGTTATAGGCATTTTAATAAATGAGGTATATAAAGTTGACAATAATTGTAGTCTCTTTTACAAGATTGTTTATCGAGATAATTTAAAGCTATGAATACAACCTTTTATTCTTGCTAACGTATGAATGAAAAATATATAATTAGACTATTTCTTGATTACAAGGAATATCATTGTAAATTTGCCAAAAGTCTTGAATGAGTATTAAAAATTTAAATTTCTTATTTTTTTATTGTTTTACCCTACTAACTAGTGGTACTTTATTTTCTCAGGAGATGGAATTCCCTGAAGATAAAGTCAAATACACAATAAATATTGTTCAAGAAGAATGTGTGGTGACTATTACAGCAGATATTGATATTGAAGAAGGATGGCACATTAACGCAGCGAATCTTCCTTTGGAAAGCTTCTCAATTCCTACTGATTTGTACTTAGATACATCTTCAATGTTTTTTAGTGAGGATACTATTTACGAACCTGTTTTTGAACATGTATACGACGATATAGCAAAAGAAGATCTTTACTTACATGAAGGGAAAATCACTATATCCAGAAAAGTATTTGTTAAATCTGAAAAAGATTTTGTTATCAAAGGGTTTTTTACTTTCCAAACATGCGACGACAACCACTGTTTGCCCCCTTTTGACGGCCCATTTGAAGTCAAAGTTAAGGGTTGTGATGTAGAATCACTAAATGAAATAGGGCTTAATTCTTCTAAAGCTAATCAAGATAAAAAAGAAACTATTTTAGATAAAATTGTTAATGGAGAGGAAAAAGCAGATAACGAAATAATGGTTGAACAAGAATCTTCTGTATTGGAAGAAAATTCAAATAGCGAGGATAAATCAAATTCAAAATCTATTTTTTTAATTTTTATTATTTCTTTTCTTAGTGGCTTCGCAGCTCTTATTACTCCATGTGTGTTTCCAATGGTTCCAATGACTGTTAGCTTCTTCACCAAACAATCTCAAGACAAAGCATCTGGTGTTAGAAATGCAATACTTTATGGAATAAGCATCATAATTATATATGTATTGCTAGGGACAATAATAACTGCTTTATTTGGTGCAAGTTTTCTAAATTCCCTTTCTACAAATATTTACTTTAATTTATTTTTCTTTGTTCTGTTAATTGTATTCGCTGTTTCATTTTTAGGAGCATTTGATATTAATCTTCCAAATACTTGGGTTGCCAAAGCAGATTCTGCTTCAAGTAAAGGAGGCTTTTTAGGAATATTCTTTATGGCATTTACTCTTGCTCTTGTCTCATTTTCTTGCACTGGCCCTATTGTTGGAACACTTCTTGTAGAATCTGCAACAGTAGGTGGAATAGGTCCTTTTGTAGGAATGTTTGGTTTTTCTCTTGCTCTTGCTCTTCCTTTTGGTTTATTTGCTGCATTCCCAGGTTGGTTAAATTCTTTACCAAAGTCTGGCGGATGGTTAAATACCGTGAAAGTATTTTTAGGATTTTTAGAGTTAGCATTAGCATTTAAATTTCTTTCCAATGCAGATCTAGTAATGCAAGGTCATTTTCTGGAAAGAGAGTTATTCATTGCGATATGGATTGGAATATTTTTTGTCCTTGCTCTATATTTATTTGGTTTTATCAAACTTCCAAACGATGGAGATATCAAACATCTTTCTGTATCTAGATCATTATTAGCAACAACTGTATTAATTTTCGTAATGTATTTAATCCCTGGTTTGTGGGGAGCTCCATTAAAATTAATTAGCGGGTTTCCACCTCCAATGAGCTATAGTGAATCCCCAGGTGGAATCGGAATTTATTCAACTAATAACCAGATAAATAATACTACAGAAAATACCCATTCTGGTCCGCAAGGTCTCTCTGTTTTTCATGACTTAGAAGAAGGATTAGCTTATGCTAAAAGTGTTAATAAACCTTCATTTTTAGATTTCACAGGGCATGCTTGTATTAACTGTAGAAAAATGGAAGAAAAAGTTTGGGGAGAAGAGGGAGTATTTAATATTTTAAGAGATAGTGTTGTAATTATTTCTCTTTATGTTGATGACAAGAGACCCCTTCCAGATGACCAACATTCTGAAGAAGAAATTGCTCCAGGAAAAATAATTAATGTTACCACAATCGGAGATAAATGGAGTGCTTATCAAGCTAAAAAGTATAAGTCATTGTCTCAGCCTTACTACAGAATGTTAGATAAAAATGGAGAAGATCTTTCCAATGGATCTGCAGATTATCTTAACCATGGGAATAGACAAGATTTTCTACAGTGGCTTAGAACTGGGCTTGAGCAATACAAGAGCTCTTAAATGAAATCTTTTTTTCTATTAATTTATCTTTTTATTTGTCTAGTTTCATTTTCTCAAGCTCCAGTAAAATGGACTATTAATTATTATCCGGATAAAAATAGGGTTGTATTTAATGCACTAATTGAATCCAGCTGGCACTTGTATGCAGTTAATGTGCCTTATCCAGACGAAGGTCCATTGCCTACTATTGTGGAGTTTGAAAAACAAAAAAACTATTTATTAAAAGGAAAAGTTTTTCAAGAAAAACCAATTACTAAGTACGACAAAGGGTTTGGAATTAATGTAGCTTATTATGAAAATAAAACAAGTTTTTACCAAAAAATTAAACCTATTGCAAATTCATTTGAAATTAGCGGAGTTGTAAAATATATGGCCTGTGACGATAGTCAATGTTTAGCCCTTGAAAAAGTATTTAGTGTGAAAGTCAATCGTCAAGATTAGGAGACAACCATTTTTTCATGACAGAATCATCTACTTTTTTCCTAGTACTTAATTCTTCCACTTGATCCATTTTAATTTTTCCTAACCCAAAATATTTAGACTCTGGATTTGAAAAATACCATCCTGAAACGGATGAAACTGGATACATTGCTAGAGATTCCGTCAATTCTACTCCTACTTTATTGGTAGCATCTAAAAGATGAAATATGGTTTCTTTTTCAGTATGATCTGGACATGCTGGATAACCTGGAGCTGGTCGTATTCCCTGGTATTTTTCTTTTATTAATTCCTCATTTGAAAACTGTTCTTCAGCATATCCCCAATATTCATTTCTAACTTTCTGATGTAAATATTCTGCTGCTGCTTCCGCCATTCTATCAGCAAGAGCTTTAATCATTATGGAATTATAATCGTCTAAATCTTCTTCAAATTTTTTGGCTATTTGATCGATTTTTTTTCCAGCTGTTACGACAAATGCTCCAATATAATCTTTGATGTCAGTAGATTTTGGGGCAATGAAATCTGACAATGACATATTAAATGCCTTAGATGATTTTTTAGTTTGTTGTCTTAAACAATGAGAGACTGCTAATAATTCGTCTTTTTCATCAAAAATAAAAATATCATCTTCAATAGTATGTGCTTCCCAAATACCATAAACTGCTTCCACCTCTAGCCAATTTTTTTCTAATGCATGGTTTAACATTTCTTGAGCATCTTTAAATAATTTACTCGCCTCTTCCCCTACTATCTCATCTTTAAGAATTCTTGGATATCTTCCATGAAGTTCCCATGTTTGAAAAAATGGGGTCCAGTCAATAAAAGATGCAATTTCTTTAGCTGATAAATCATGTAAATGAAAAACCCCCCTTTGATTTGGTTTTGTAGAATTAAAATTCTTCCAATCAATAGGAAACTTATTTGTTCTAGCTTCTTTAATAGTTAGATAAGATTTTTGATCTTTTTTATTGAAATGATAAGTTCTTAGTTTTTCATACTCCAAACGAATCTCATTCAAATAATCTACTTTAGTATTTCCTAATAATTTTCCTGCTACAGGAACTGATCTTGAGGCATCCAAGACATGAATTGTAGAACTTGATGGCAACTCTTTTTCAATTTTAACAGCAGTGTGAACTCTTGAAGTTGTAGCTCCACCAATTAATAGTGGAATATGTACATTGTTTTTTTCCATTTCCCTTGCAACATCTATCATTTCATCCAAAGAGGGTGTAATCAGTCCACTCAAACCAATAATATCAACATTATGATTTTTAGCTTCTTCAATTATCTTCTTAGAAGAAACCATTACTCCCAAGTCTATAACATCGTAATGGTTACAACCTAAAACAACACCTACTATATTTTTTCCTATATCGTGGACATCTCCTTTAACAGTAGCCATTAAAATTTTGCCTTTGCTTGTTTTCTCACCACCTTTTTCTTTTTCTATATAAGGAGTTAAATAAGCCACAGCTTTTTTCATTACTCTTGCAGATTTGACTACTTGAGGTAAAAACATTTTACCTTCTCCAAAAAGATCTCCTACCGTATTCATTCCATTCATTAACGGCCCTTCAATAACCTCTAGTGGCTTAGCAACTTTTTGTCTAATTTCTTCGACATCCAACTCTATATATTCAGTAATTCCTTTTATAAGTGCATATTCTAATCTTTCTTCTACTTCATTAAGTCTCCATTCTGCTGTTTTTTGTTCTTGCTTAGCAGACCCTTTTACATTTTGAGCAAAATCTAGTAGCGATTCTGTTGCATTTGCTGACCTGTTTAGAAGAACGTCCTCTACCTTTTTTAGCAAATCCTTAGGAATTTCGTCGTAAACTTCCAACATGGATGGATTTACAATTCCCATATCCATTCCTTCATTTATAGCATGGTAAAGAAATGCAGAATGCATAGCTTCTCTTACAGTATTATTTCCTCTAAAAGAGTAAGAAACATTACTCACTCCTCCGCTTACATGAGCTCCAGGCAAGTTTTCTCTTATCCATCTTGTAGCTTTAAAAAAATCTACTGCATTATTTTCATGTTCTTTCATTCCTGTTGCAACTGGGAAGACGTTAGGATCGAAAATAATATCTTGAGGGAGAAATCCAACCTCATTTACTAAAATATTGTAAGATCTTTGACAGATTTCAATTCTTCTCTCAAAAGAATCAGCTTGTCCATTTTCGTCAAATGCCATTACAATTACAGCAGCTCCATATTGTTTTATTAATTTTCCTTGAGTTTTGAATTGATTTTCACCTTCTTTTAATGAAATTGAATTGACTACTCCTTTTCCTTGAATACACTTAAGCCCAGCTTCAATAATAGACCACTTAGAAGAATCTATCATTACTGGGATTCTAGAAATATCTGGCTCAGCTGCCATAAGATTTAAAAATCTTTTCATAGAAGCTTCTCCATCCAACATCCCTTCATCCATGTTAACATCGATGATTTGGGCTCCGCCTTCCACTTGCTCTCTAGCAACCTCAATTGCTTCTTCAAATTTCTCTTCCTTTATTAATCGAAGAAATTTTTTAGACCCAGTAACATTAGTTCTTTCACCAACATTTATAAAATTAGTTTCTGGTGAAAAGACTAAAGGCTCCAATCCACTAAGTTTCATAAATGGAAGATCATCCCATTTATATTTGTATTTGCCCTTAAATTCTTTTAGAATACTCATCTTTAATATTGATTTCTTGGTGAATAATTAGAGGCCAACTCTGCAATTGCTTTAATATGATCTGGAGTTGTTCCGCAACAACCACCGATAATATTAATTAAGTTATCTTTTAAAAAGAACTCTATTTGATTCACCATTTTTTCTGGGGTTTCATCATATTCTCCAAATTCGTTGGGCAATCCAGCATTAGGATGAGCACTAATTAAAAAAGAAGCTTTTTTAGCCAAAGTTTTTAAATATGGGTGCATATCTGCAGCGCCTAAAGCACAATTTAATCCAATACTAAATAATGGAAAATGAGACATAGATATTAAAAATGCTTCGCTAGTTTGTCCGGTTAAGGTTCTTCCACTTGCATCTGTAATAGTCCCCGAAACCATTACAGGTAATTTAATTGCTCTTGATTCAAAAACATGATTTACTGCAAATAAGGCAGCCTTAGCATTTAGTGTGTCGAAAACAGTTTCAATAAGTATTAAATCAACACCACCATCAATTAATCCATTTATTTGTTCTTGATAAGCTTCATTTAACTCATCAAAAGATGT
>Ga0233438_10004472_pt1 | contig 12226 bp, 6 predicted proteins | sample SI_123_September_FD_182720 | JGI IMG/M metagenome (GOLD analysis project Ga0233438, IMG submission 182720) | Seawater microbial communities from Saanich Inlet, British Columbia, Canada - SI_123_September2016_10_MG | ecosystem: Environmental > Aquatic > Marine > Inlet | place: Canada: British...
TGATCAACCGTATCGAAAACGACCTTAACAATCGCCCCAGAAAAGTGCTAGGATTCAGGTCACCAAACGAGGTGATGCAAAAACACTTACGTCGATTGGGTGTCGCACTTCAGAGTTGAATGGGCGTTACTTTTAAAATAACATGCCTTTCACAGCTTCAAACTTTGATCATTTGCATGACCAGCATGAGCATTTGTGACCTCTGGCGGTGATGTAGCGCTTTTAGCTGCCCCGTAAAAAGAAGGTTGCCCTGTCTGAGGGCTTTGTTTAACTTGGTTAATGGCATCAATTACTATTTTTACATCATTTATAAATAAAGACGCATATCGAGCCATTAGTTCAACTGGTTGAATCGAAAGTGTCTCAAAAAGCGGGTTATCATGATGAATAAAATCCCTTAGCGCTTTGAATTCTGCACGGCTAGGTAATTTGGTAGCATTGGCTTGATCACACTCGGCCAATAGCATTAGGTAATTCTCAATTCTGGCAAGAAAGAAAAAAGCAGCTTCTATAATCTCAGGATTTTTTAATAGTGAATTATATAATTTACATTTAGCACCATAAATATTGATTGCTTGTATTAACTCAATTCGAACATGATCCCGTCGACATGCAATCTCTATTCCAATTTTACACCCCACTGACCAACAATAGCTGATAATTTGAGCCATCTGGGGCCCTGCTTGATCCGCTAATTCATTTACCTGCCGATCATCAAACTCAACAAAAACAACATCCTCAGGAAAAAATTCTACTTTTTTTAATAATTTTTCATCATCTACTGCACCCAGAATTTTTTGCAACTGATCGAGTTCTTCTCCTATTAATCTAGTAATATTGTCTGTATCACAGCTCTTGTGAAAGATCAGCTTCGTATCTTTATTTTTAAAAATACGCTTAAAATCATTATCAGAGTTTAACACTTTAGATAATTCTTGGATCTTAGGTTGTAAGCTATCGTGACCAGCTTTTCCGTAGTTTTTCTTATCTTCTTCCAAAGCTTCTCTTAAAAGACGCAATTCGTCCTCCAATCCTTTAGTTCCTGATATCCTCTTTATGATTTCAGGTATCAACTTAATATTTTTGATATCGCTGTTCAGCAATCTTTTTAGATCATCGCACTGATCTAAGTTTTTTCTTTTGAAAAAATTCATAAAAAGGCTTTTTGACGTTTCGCTTAAAAGACACTGATTTTGGATGACATTGGATTCTTCAACAGGCTTATAGTGTTCGATTAAATCGGCAAGCTCTTGTTTTTCATTCAGTGTCCTTTCTAATACTTCGATGGCAAGCTCTAAACTTTCTAGCTCCTCTTGTGCTTTCACCAAGAGATTAATGCTTAGATCATTTTTGATGTGTTGGTCATGTATATCCCATTCGATATGTGACAACTTATTTCTTAGCGTTGACAGATGTTCCCAATGAATATTTAGCACTAATTTTTTAGTTGAAGTTGATAAATTTTTACTTGTACTAAACTCCCCTATAATCTGAAGTTGGCGTAAAAAAGCTGCTTTGTTAGTGACTACTTGATAATCAGTAGCAACTGAAAAATCAATATTTCTGGCAAATTCAATTGCATCCAACATTTTGGAAATACCGATCTTTTCTCTTGCATGTGTTGAGAGCGCTTCCAAAATAGGCAGCTGATTCGGTTTTCGGTACTTTTTCCTTACTTCTGGTAAATCTTCACCATTGTCTATTTCATGTGTCAAAACTGAGTCTACCAGTCCGAACAATTCCTCAAATAGGGCATTAATACATTCAGGCTGGATTGCCAACAATTGGTGTAATGTTTCATGAGGTTCAGTGATTTGATACACCACCAACCATTCCAAATGACGCCAAATGTTTATATTTTCTTTTGGCTGCTTGTTATACCGACTTTTAAACTCAAAGCTCAACAACAAAGTGCTTCTAACTATCTTATTTAAATTTGACTTGCGTTCACAATTACTTTCTTGATCCCAGTGTTTTTTGGTGTGATTTAAAAGATCTTGGATTAATTCAAGTGCTCTTTTGTCGTACGCTTCGTTTTCTTTTCCAAGAACTTCTCTCTTACTTTGATAAAGCGTTTCATATCTTGTTTTCAATCTATCTCTTAAATCTTGTAACATCACAAGCGCCCCCCCACCTTGGATTAAAGAGTCATGATATATAACTATAAAGCTTAAAAAATTAAAAAAACACCGAATAATGCACAAGAAATGAATTAGATCAAATGACTGGTTCAACGACAAGCGATCAAACTTTTAAATTAATTGAATCTATGAAAAACTGTGTGAATCAAGTAGATGATGTTTAACCACTAAACTCAACCACTCCTTCTCCAAATCCCTCTTCAATCAGTGAGGTCACAGCTTTGAGAGCTTGTTGGGCATCTGGGCCTTCTACTTCAATAGTGATCTGTTCGTGTAGGACACAACCAAGTGACATGACATCAAAGATACGTTTGGCATTGGCTTGTTTCTTTGCAGAAATGATATCAATATGACTTTGAAAGCGAGCAGCACATTCAATTAACTTAGAAACGGCTCTCACATGAAAGCCCAAAGCGTTCATGACTCTGACTTGCTGTGTTAATTTTGACATTCACCATTTACAACCCCAGTTACATTAACCTAACATAAAAAGTGATCTTTTATCTATAAAACATGCCCTGGATAATTTTTTTACTGATTCCTTCACTGGTTTGGGGTTGGGGCTATGCTAATCATGCCCGCATGGGATCACAATCTGCCAAGCTGGTTGAGCCCGCCACTCTGCAAGCGATAAAACAGCTATACCCCAATCATTCCCTAGCCAAAATTAGTCTGCTGCTTGATCAATTACGCACTTTTGATGCTTCATTCTCTCAGTATCACTTTGTCACAGATGAAAGTGTATTTCTCAATCACATTCACTGCGCCATCCACATGCTTATAGATCCCCATTACACCCCCCTTGAAAAGCAATGGGCACTAGCTATCTTAGTGCACTTAATACAAGATATGCATCAGCCGCTACACGTCAAGCATCAACAAGATTTTGGCGGCAATACCATCTGGACAAACCGCAACCAATCACTCCATCAGTATTGGGATAGAATAAAAACACCACCTTTCAAGACCCCAGAGCAATTTCAACAACCCTTTGCCTCTTGGCTAAATCAATCTCAATCATTTCACCCACTGATTTTCCCAAAACAACCAACAAGCATCTTCACCATCTCACCAACCTACCATCAATTAGCCACCAAAATAGCTCACCAGCAAATGTCACTAGCCGTGTATCGTTTGGCTTGGATCTTAGATCTTACCTTCTCCAGCCAACCTTCATGGCTAATCCAGCTCACTAGTGATCAGCCATACCACTGTATGTCAGTCTCTCCAGAATTTAGTAAGCTGTTGAATAAGACTAAAAACAAGCGGTATTAGGTAGTTCAGCAACTAAGCCATGCTAAAATATTGAAAAATAGTTACATCATACGTAAGCTAGATCTTCTTTCTTCGTCAGAGGTTTTCTTTTCTTCGCAACGACTAGTCTCCAAATATTGTTTTTGATCTTCTCCTAGACTAGATTTAGCAAAATCCAGATTACTAGGTATGGATTCCCCGCTTGCTAAACTTCGCAAAATTTTAGAAAAATTATGTCTTCCATTTTTAGCGTCAAATTCACTTTTAGCTTGCTGAAAACCCATACTTGTCTGCATAGACTCTAGATCTAATCCTAAATCATCTTCTTTTCCTCCAGATGCTTTATTTACATCACCAACCGCCTTAGCAAAGCAAAGAAGGACACCATAATCAGAACAATTTGCATTAAGTTTAAAATCTGGTTGATAAGCAATATCTCTTGGAATAACAAGCAAGACTGCATGCTTAAAATCATCTCCGCTCATTTTAGTGGGATTTGAGTATGTTACTGATCTATTATTATAATCATAGCGTGAAACTTTACTTTGATTAAAATGATGATTAACTACTTTTTTCCATGCATCACTCGCTTTTTTGGGATCCTTACCACTGTAATCTTCAAAATTCTTCTCCAATTTATCAACCATATTCTTTACTTGACCGTGAAATTTACCAAATGGTGTGTCTGCTTGCGAGAGGGTTGTGGTGTCTGCTCCATAAATTGTTAAATTTGCTGCTGGGTTGTTTTGACTTGATGGCATTTGAGCTTTAGGCTTTTGTTCACTATCATTACTTACTGTAGCGATTTCTTTTAACACATTACTTTGCCTACGCCCAGTAGGGGCGTCTTGATTAATTGGACTTTCCAAGCTTGCATCGATTGAGGTGCCTTGTTTTATTATGATTCCATTTTCCAATTCCTCAGATTTTTTGAGTATTTCAACGCCTCCTGCAGGTGTCCATATACTGGCTTTTTTGTGAAAATTAAGTTTACGCTCAATAATATCGTTAATAGATTTTCCGTTATTATTTGTCATAAGACGAATATTTGATTGAGCAGGATCTTTGGACATTTCAGATAATAAAGGAGGTTTTGCTAAGGAAGCCTCTCTATTTTCGGGGCTAATTTTATCAAGTATACCTTGCGCAAGATTTGGTTCTTTTGCTGCAAGAATATGTAAAATTGTATTTCCGTCTTTATCAGTCAAATGAAAAATACCTTCACGCTTCCATATATCTAATATATCGCTTTTAACATGTTCAAATATAGTCGGATTATATCGAGCCACCAAATGTAAAAACTTACCAACATTCACATCATTATTTTTCAAAATACTAGTATTATAACTTATAACATCATCTAAAAGCTGGGGCTTTGCTTGAAATACGATATCTGATAATTCAGATTTGTCTAAGCATTTTGTAGCAACATCGTCGTCTAATTTTTTAACAACTAATATTGATGAGTTCTTATCAATGCTTGCTATCTTACCTATCAATGAATTTCGTTGGCTACTATCAAGATTATTGATACGATCGGCAAAATATTCTGGATTCGCTTGAATAGATTCTGTGAAAGACTTTTTTGTAACATCTGATGTAATTAACTTTTCAAAAGGAAGAGTTTGCCAGTTTGGAATAAAAAGAGACGGTATCCAGTCTGTCTTTTGCTTTATCAGGCCGTTTATTAAGCTTAAAGATAAAGACGAATCAAGTGAAGCAACGATATCTGTCAAATTTTTTGCATTTGGATAAGCCAACAATAAACTATCAATATAGTCCTTACTACCAGCCAGTTTATAGATTTTTTGTCTTACAAAATTTTGGAAACTAATCGGTAGATTTGATAGATTACATTCAATAATTTCCAGAGGCGTCTTTCCCTCGTGATCTTTTTGAAAAACTGGATTTATTCGTCCCTCATTATACAGCTTTATTAAGCTTTCGAGTTTAGATAAAGTCAAAAGAGGCTCATTCTTTGCAAGAATATGTAATGGATTATTTCTGTTGTCATCAACATTAGCTAGATCCCTCATAATCATCTTGCGATCTATCATTTTTTGCAGCGCAGTTATAGCCGCCTTAGGCTTAGCAGATGCAAACCTATAAAAGTTTGTATGGCTTGGTTGATCATTTTTTTTTGATTTAGGAATCAATCGACGACTAGATTGGTTCTGTGAATTGCTTGGTTGGCTTAAATATTCATCACTGTGTTGGGCTCGTTGATTAATTGATTCTTCAGATCTTTCATTGTCTGAAAGGCCTTTTTCATCGCTTCTATTTCCGGGGTTTTTACTGACTAATAGGGAGTCTGTTTTGTTCTCGTCATTAACAAAGGGTTGACTTTTAGTAGAACTAAATGACAATTCATTTGCTCGAATGAATTCCTTTATTTTTTTAATTTCTGATGGCTTAAAACCCAACTTAAAATAAACGTCAAGTTCATTTATCGATTGATTTGAAAAAACAGTGACCTTTTTATTTCCTTTTACTATATTGAAAGATTTATTGCCACCTGGGACACTGATGTCTGAAAATTTTATCTCCGAACTTGATCCTTCCGACGTGGATATTGTTTCAACCCTATGACTATCATCTCGATCGGATTGATGAATTGATTCTTTCTGTCTTGTATCGTTTCGGTCTTGTTTTTTGTTGCTTTCAGTTTCTTTTAATTTTTCAACACCCCCATATGGATTAGCTGAACCCACCCCATTTGAATTCATTAAGTTCCGAGGTAGAGTTGGTAAAGCAATTCTATTTCCATCGTTGATTTTTGAAATTACAGTGCTTTGAGCTAAATTTAATGGGGCATTTGCAGATAGAATTGCCATATTGTGTGGAGACAAAAACATCAAATTATTTGGATCTAACTGTAGAACTACAATAATATTGTTAATTAAACCACTATCCAAAGTAAATGCATTTATATCAATATGATGTTTGTTTGGCTCTATAATTTGTCCCTTTTTCAGTTGATCAGATCGCGTAGTGCTTAGTGACGATTCTAAACTGGGAATTTTGCCTTCAGGAGAGCCACCACTAAAAAATGAATTTGGAGAGTCTTGCAATAAAGTATGAGGATCTGCAAATTGTCCAAAACCTTCAGAATTATTGCTAATAAATAAATGACAGAAAGGATCGTTAACTAAACAAAATATATCCTGCTGTGCCAAAAAAGGGGCAACCATAAAATTAGAATTAGTGTTAAAATAATTTATTGGAATAATGTTTTGCCAGCTTTGGATAGGATTATCCACAGTGGCCGTCATACTAGTATCTAATATTGTTAAACTATCAATATCAGCGCTATATGGAGACATAGGTGACAGACTAGCATTACCTTGTGATATATTCGGTAAAGAAGATTGATTACTATGATCTAGAAACTGATTCCCATGCAAAGGAGTATTTCTAACATGGGGTGGAAAAAGAAAATCTTGGAAATGACCTATATACTTACTAAAGACAATTGGCATAATAAATTTAGCAAGGTTCATGCTCTTATCTCCTATAACCATCACTAAGCTACTGATTAATTATAGCATATAATTGTTTAATTGTTTTTTTTATGCAAAATACCATCCTTTTTCTTGTTGGCCGTCTAGTGAGGAGTTGTGAAATTTAAATGAATGATTTATGGTGGTTTAATTTTCTAAACATTCTATTAATTTGGTAAAAAAATGAATAAAACACTGAAACGGCCCATCACGTCATCACAGCTTCATCAAGTTCGCAAAATACTAAAAAAGTACGACTTTCCAGATTTAATGTACATTCACGGCTTTATTACAGCTATCGTTAGTGGTCCATACACCATCATGCCAAGCAAGTGGATGGATTTAATCGGATTTACCGATGTTAGCTATAAAAATGAAAAAGAAGCACGCTTGTTGATTGATACCGTCATGCTGATCTACGATAACATTTTACATCAACTCAGAAAAAATAAATTGATTGCAGCAGATCAGTTTTTTCAAGACGAAGATGTTGATCAAGAAAGTGCAAAAAAAAATTGGTCACAAGGTTATCTTTACGCAGTCAGCTATGATCTAGAATCATGGTTAATTAATGATGAAATCTCGACACTACTATCACCAATCTTATCAATGCAGTTAAATGAAGAAGGCATCAAAGATGTTTTTCAAGGGATAAGTGATAAACTCTCATCCAATGAAGTTATACAAATCATGTCAAATGTTTTAAGCGAAGCAGCCAATGATATTTTTAATTTCTGGAAAGAGCAAAAATATATGGCTCAGCAAATAGATCCCATGATGTCCATGGATCACAAACAAGGGCGTAATGAACCATGCCCCTGTGGTAGCGGTAAAAAATATAAAAAATGCTGTTTAACGATGCACTAAGCCCCTCTACTGAGGCTTCAAGCCTCGCTCTGAACATGGTTGATCGAACCCATCTTGGGTTGGTCCATTTTTTTGAATATCATCAATGATTTTCTGCATTTTTTCGCGCTCTTGGTCACTAGCAAAAGAACAACTATTGGATAATGTTACAGAGAACTTTCTTGTTGAACCACAAATTTTATTTGAATTAATCAAGCGTGCTGCATGAGCACACTGTCTAAGTACTGATGGATCATTTGAAGCAATCTCTAAATGATCATTATTAAATGCAAGCATGGAACTAACCAATGCATCAAAACAAGCGTTTTGGCATTCATCTTTAATTGCAAAAGATACACTCGTCAGATTACTTGGTTGATCATCTAAGTAATTTAGTGTCCCACCGACCCGTGTGATATTTTTGAGATGATTTTTCTTATCTAAATCTTCATAGCGATCATTTAACTCTTGAATAGAATGCTGGTAAACATTTTCGATAGACTCATCGATTTTTCTCATTTGGGGTGATAGATCATCACTAGAAACAGCAAACTCAGTCGATACACTGGATGTAGATGTATAACGGGTAGATTGATCAGCAAAACTATCGATATCTTCATCACTATCAAATCCTTCGCCGCTTTCATTGCTATGTCCGCTTGGTTGTGTGGTTTTTCTATCATCTCCAATGTCAGCCACTAACGATTCTGTATCATTCAGCAAATCAACGTGTTTCTGCCGTAATGATGATGCACCTTTGGCAAAAGGTTTTTCCCCATTAATATCGCTCAACACATTTTCAACTGATTTGCTACTATTTTCAGGAAAAGCAAGATGCCGAATCATCTCACAAGCAATCGCTCCACATGAACGAATATCTGAACCACTCACTTGATCACTAAACTGTAACTCTAAAGTTTGACTTTTTTTGTAAGATGTATGTCTATCCAACAGACGACCTATGATTTCCTTTTCTGAACTGTCTAATATTGCTGGTCTACCGTAGGGATCAATCAGCTGAACTGAAGCTTGGTTGCTAGTCATATAGATACAAAGAACATACCAATGATTAGCTCGGCAGTATGGATAGAGTAACCGATAAGATTGATCTTCTTGTGACATTTTGGCCTGCAAAATCATACCTTTGATTTGTGATTCAAATACTTCTTTTAAGTGATTACTTGCCTCGCCATCTTCAATAGAAGGATAAAAATCCCTAGAACGAGCTAAAAAAGCATAGCCATTAGATTGTGAAAGACTTTCAAGTGGTGATCCAATCAAGACAGTATGCTGCTCACCTTTTGAAGTAGGAAGTTTTTGTAAAATTTCATTTATGTCATCACTCGTATATAAATATTGTGTATCTAATAAGTCATTATACCTTTTAGCATCGCCAGACGGTCTTTTGTTCATTGGAGTGATTGCTGGTCGTGCATTTGAAATCGTTATCACTGATTCTTTACTAAATTTTTTAGTTAATTCGTTATAACGATTTTCAATTTCCTCTTCATGAGCTTGCTCTGATAACACAGGTAATATCGAACTAGTGTAATCAGCATTTATTAGACTTTCCCAAGACATCTGATTTTGGTGGGAGATATCTTGTGATATCTGAGGTATTTCCTTGATACCCTCACAAGAACTAGCTTGAGAATCAACATTCGTCACAGATACTGGACTAGCTGGTGGAGAAGGTCTAGTTGGTGGTGGTGTTGGTAGTTTTTGAGATTTTAAATTTGGATCATGCTTAAAACTTACCACTTGATCTGCATTAGAAGCTTTCCAGTTATCATTTAGCACAAGCGATATAAAGTCTGATTGAATGTTTATATCTTTAAATCCAAATGTGATTTGATCCTTATCTTTCTTCAGAGCGATAAGATGTTCTTGTTGATTAATCGTGACTGAAAGGTCTACAGGACCTGTCTCTATTGTTGATACAATTTGCATATCATCATTGATCGCTACCCTTTCAACTGGTTGGGCGTGTTGATTAATTAAGTTTTCCGGATTTTCATTGCTTGAGACACCTTGATTTTGCACGTTTCCATTTTCCAATTTCTCAGATTTTTCGAATTCTTCAACACTCCCTGGTTGAACCATTGACTGCAAACCAATTTGAAAGAAATCATTATAGAAACCCTGTGGGAAATCATTACTAATAGCATAATGAATCGGCTGCTGTTTATTTGCTGGTATGGATAGGTGAAGTTTAAGATCATCACTGAAAGATAGCGTTTTAACCACGCCTGCTGACTGTTGGCTAGTAGGATCACCTTCTAATTCAACCGCTAACATTTTAGTACCCAAATCATAAAAATCGTATTCTTGTATCAATCTTTGACGCATAGACAACGGTAATACGTTGTAAAAATTAAATTGTGACTTAAGCTTTAAATCTTTGATCAACTTATAAATCTGAGAATAAATACTACCATCTAGCCCCTCGCCTTCCAGGTTTGCAATGTAACGACTCAACAAACCTTGATCATCAATGTTAGTAAGCTTATCAGAGTGACTGTCTATATATTGCTTAAGATTTTCTTTTAATTCATCAGATATTAACCGACTAGAATTAAAGTCGCCTGGAAATAAAATCAAATGTCGAATCAGCGTTTTGTAACTGATTATCAACTTATGTTTGGGTGTATCAGCACCCAAAAGATGCTGCCAAAATGTTTGTAATTGAGACCTTGATTCAGAAGTCACAACATCAACTTCTGAAGAAATGACAATATCTACTTCTGTAGGCTTAGGCCATAACTTAGTTAACAATTGCTCTCTATCATATATATCAAGATTGATGAATTTCTGGCTTTTATATACTTGATGTATTAAAAGACCTAAGACATGATGACTTATGACTTTCTGTTTACCTTGATCAGTAGCAGCTAGTGATTTTTCTGCTAGATAGGATGTACCAAATAGTTGCTTAAGTACATCAAAAACGACATTTGGATGAGTATTTTTGATCTTAGTTAACTCATCCTCAGTTAATCCTGGACCTTCACGAGACCCTTCAATGATCTTAATTAGCTCATCATATTCCACTATCTGACCTCCGACACTTGTGATACAAATTGCTATTTAATATAATATAGCATAAAAACAATGTAATATGATATTTTGTATTGTTTATGATATTGACATCATTAAGTATCACTCATTAGACTGGCATTAATGACTATTTATGATGAAATCTTGATTTCCTTGGGATGATATTTCTTGATTGATCTGTTTTGCAAGACCATCTAAACGTTGATGACTGACATCAAAAAAACCACATCGATAACCTTTTGAAAGACTTTTGCTCGCATGGTAAGTACCAACCACACTAAACAAGCCGACAACACTTAATAAGATAGTCGTAAAACTCCAAATTTTCTCACGCATTGTTGGAGTGAAATGAAGTTGTTGATCCTTAGCAAAAAGACTGATCTGGCACTTTACAGCTGATTCTATCTGGTCGCTAGCCAATGCTCTAAATATATGACAGTTGAGTGACTGTAACTGATCATTGGTTAATTCTTCTAATTTATTCACATGCCTTGAGATACTAGAAAGCACTGTCACGTCATACTTTGTCTGCAAAACAACCACTTCTCTAGCATCTAGCCCATTGGGAAGTGTCCCTTTTACTCGAAAGTTATCTAAAAAATTTCTTGGGTTTCTAGGCACAAAAGGTTTACGTCGAGTTAAATGAGACCTATTCATTTTAATTGAAGTACGTGGGTTAACACCTTTGTTTTTATGCAATTTGTGAAGATTTTCAAGGCGATTGATAATCACATCTATGTTGGTCGTGCGATTGTCTAGATGCGTACTTAATAGCTTCCTTAACTCTGGATCGTTATCTACTATTTGCTTTGTTAAAACACTGCCTTTGTGATCATCTTGATGAAAAAGTACTAACTTCAATGCATACATATCAAGTTCACGGTTAGTGTATTGACGGTAGACATCTAGATCTGGCCGATAAAAAGGAGTACCTACAGTGTACTTATCTATTTCATCTACCCTAGTTGTACTAAGGCCAAAGTCAACCAGATGTACCTTACCTTCACTATCAATGGTGATGTTATAGGGCTTTAAATCGCGATGGGCATAGCCTTGCTTCTTGTATGATAATGCACCCTCGTGCAGTTTCTTGACCTGCTGACAAGTTTGCAGCGCAATATCAAGCCTATCAAAATCAGATATCTTTTGAGCTCCTGATTGATGAAGTAGTAAGTAACTATATAACTGCTGACCAAGATATTTTTGAACCGTATAGTATTTGACTTCGTTACTAGATTTTGACCGATCTTTTGGATTAAAGTCAGTTTTATAATCTCGCGTCATCGTTTTTTTGTTAACTCCAATACCCAGATCAAAATTGATTTTAACTTCACGGGGAGAACATACATTTTGTCTCTCAACCTTAATCGCAAATTGATTACCATATTGATCAATAGCTAGCCGAACCTGGCCAAATCCTCCCTTTCC
>Ga0233438_10004483_pt1 | contig 12209 bp, 12 predicted proteins | sample SI_123_September_FD_182720 | JGI IMG/M metagenome (GOLD analysis project Ga0233438, IMG submission 182720) | Seawater microbial communities from Saanich Inlet, British Columbia, Canada - SI_123_September2016_10_MG | ecosystem: Environmental > Aquatic > Marine > Inlet | place: Canada: British...
AGAATTCCCATCTTTTTCACTTTTTTGTGTATAAATTCATAGAGGTATAAAAACTATGAAAGAAATCAAAATATTTAAATCTGAAATAGAGGACGGCATTGGCGAGCTTGTAAAGAGCACCGCCAGTATTGCATATTGTTCTGCCACCACCGTTCCAAAGCATTCCGTCCCAAAGCGGGCCTCAGAGTTGGACATGGAAAAACTGGGGATTGCAAAAGCAGAGAATAAAGATCAGATAGATCTCTACTACCTAGAGTCCGTTTTAGTTTCCACGGGCTGGAATAAGAATGATGACGTGTTTATGTCAGAGGCGACCTGGGAAGCCAGGAGTACACCAGAAGACAAACAGTTCAACTTTATGCACAACGAAAATGATATCATTGGACATATTACTGGGTCATACGTGCTTTCGAAAGACGGCAAAAAGGTAGAGGGCGACGAAAAACCAGAAGACTTTGATATTATAACACAGGCGGTCCTATACAATAGCTGGACGGACCCCGAAAATAGCGACAGGATGGGCAAAATCATTTCAGAGATAGAGGATGGGAAATGGTTTGTTTCTATGGAGTGCCTATTTGCTGGATTTGATTACGCCTTGACCAATAAAGAAGGTCAGGCAAAAGTCCTAGCAAGGACAGAAGACTCTGCATTCCTCACGAAACACCTTAGAGCCTACGGCGGAGACGGAGTTTATGAAGGCTATAAGGTCGGCAGAGCCTTAAAGAACATAGCCTTTTCAGGTAAGGGTTTGGTTGAAAAACCAGCCAATCCCAGAAGTATCATCATAGATAAAAATTCGAGTAAAGCTTTTGTTTTAGAAGATACTACTAGTAACTTTTATATAGGAGACATTAACATGTCAGATACGTCAACGTTAGAGAGTCAGATTGCCGAACTAAAAACGGCGCTGGCCTCGACAGAGCAAGAAAACAAAGAGATCAAAGCTAAGATCGAAGAAGCAAAAGACAAAGAGTTTGCTTCTCAGGTTCAAGCTTTTGAATCTCAGATCGAAGAAAAACAGGCAAGCATTGCCGAAATGGAAGAAACGATCAAGTCTACGCAGGCGAAGGTTGCTGAACTCGAAGACGCCCTGGCCAAGTCTACCCAAGAACTGACTCAGGCTACGGAGGCTGTTGCAGAATGGAAGAAGAAAGAAAAGCAACAGAAAAGAATGGCGAGCCTTGTAGACTCTGGACTAGACGACGAAGAAGCAGCCGAATCTCTAGCGTCCTTTGACGGTCTAGACGATGAAGCTTTTGAGTCGGTTGTGGCGCTCATGAAAAAGAAATACGCAAAGAAAGAAGAAGACAAAGACAAAGAAAAAGACAAAGACGGAAAGGAGAAGAAAGAAAACCCATTCGCCTCGGAGAACAGCGAAGAAGAAGCAGCTACAGAAGCGACAGCCGAAGTGTTCGAAGATGTAGAAACAACCGAAGCCACCCTGATTGAACCTGTTGCTGACGAAGCCGATGAGCTTGAGTCGGCACGCGCAGGACTTTCTGAGTGGATCGGCAACCATATTCTCAGTAAATAACCAAACTCTCTTATAGGAGATATTAAAATGGCACTTAAAGCAGACAGAATAGAAGAGTCAACAGACATCAGCTACTTTTACAATGCTGGTACTGCTACTCGTGGTGGCGTCGTTTGTCTAGACGCCGTAAACGCCTCTGGTGCGTCTATGGACCAGGGAGCGAACAAGGTCGCATACGCCGAAGCTACAGCGGTTGCTGCAACACCATCAGTTCCCGTTGGAGTCCTACTTAACGATGTTGTTGATAAGGATCTCACTCGAACTCATCTTAATCAGTATAAAGACGAAGTTCAAAAGGGTGGTAAGGTGACCGTCATGACTCGGGGTCAGGTTACCACGAGTAATATTACTGGAACACCCGTGCCTGGCGAGGTGGCTTATGCAGACGAGACAACCGCTGGGAATATAACCAACGCTTCAGCGCTTTTTGGTGCCGGATCGGTTTCTGGTCAAATGGCTGTTGGTCGATTCCTTTCCGGTAAGGATGCAGACGGCTATGCTAAAGTCAGTGTTAACCTTCCAAACCACGGCGCCTAATCGCCTAGATAAATAAGGAGACTTCAACTATGTCATTTACAGAACGACCTAGCGATGAATTCATCGCACTTCTGAGAAAATCTGGCGATAACGATATAAATGTCGCAACGGCAGCCCAGAGAGAGTTTGCCAAAGCTTTGGAACTTCCTCTTCGTAAGGGTGTTTTGGTTGGTAATATTCTTGGTGATATCTTCGAATCGATTCCTGTCGAGCCAGGTGCTTCAACGGAATATCCTCTCGATCTTATCTCTCCAGGTTTAGAGGGCGAGCATGTTGCCTATACTAACCCTGGTCATGGTAGAATTCCTGAACGGTCAGTCGAATCCGACTACGTCATGATTCCTACTTATGCGATTACATCTTCTATCGACTATCTACTTCGCTATGCTCGTGAAGCTCGATGGGATATCGCCTCTCGCGCTATGCAAGCGATGGAAGCTGGCTTTGTCAAGAAGATGAATGACGATGGCTGGCAGACCATTTTGGCTGCTGGTACTGACCGTAACATCTTGGTTTACGACGGAGATGCGACTGCTGGTATGTTTAGCAAGAGACTCGTTTCTCTTATGCAGACTGTTATGCGACGAAATGGTGGCGGCAACACTGGTTCTGCTAACCGTGGTCGTCTGACAGACCTGTATGTTTCGCCAGAAGCGCTGGAAGATGTCCGTAATTGGGGTCTAGACCAGATCGACGAAGTTACTCGTAGAGAAATCTACACAGCTTCTGAGGGTGGTGCTCCAATCACGCGAATCTTTGGTGTTAACCTCCACGATCTTGACGAACTTGGTGAAGGTCAACAGTACCAAACCTTCTTTACTGCGACTGATGGCCTTAATGGAGCAGTTCAAACCAGCGACACTGAACTTATTGTTGGTATTGATCAGTCTACAAATGACAGCTTTGTCATGCCACAGAAGCAAGCCCTCCAGGTCTTCGAAGATCCGGCCTTGCATCGTCAGCAACGAGCTGGCTATTACGGTTGGGCAGAACTTGGATTTGGTGTCCTTGATAACCGCAGGGTCATTCTTGGCTCCTTCTAATCTGACCGGGTGATAAACTTAGAGCCATCGTTAGTTATCTAGCGGTGGCTCTTTTTTTGTGTATAATACTCTGTATAAACCAACATTAGGACTTTTTAAGGAGTCAATAAATGGCCGCTTTATCAGATTATCTTGAATCTGGATTATTGCACCACGTTTTTAGGGGGCGTGATTTTCCTAAACCTTCTGCTATTGCTATTGCGTTAACCAGCGGGGTACCAAAAGACAACCAGACGGGTGAGACTATTTTGGAGCTTGCCAGTGGGGTTGGAGACTCTTTAACCGGATACAAAAGGCTACTCTTAGACAAGACGGATGTCAGCGGTAATGACTATTGGAGTTTTTCTAAGGATGACTACGAAGCTGGTAGTGGACAGATAAAGAACTCTTCAAACAGAATCTTCGATACAGCCCTCTTGGACTGGGGGTGGGTTTCTGGCATAGCTATTTTAGATAGCGGCGTATACGGAGAAGGCAATCTCCTCATGCACGCTCAGTTAGATAATCCTAGAATAATTTATGAGGGTGATGGAGTTGTGTTCAATTCTGAAACACTACAAATTAGCTTTAAGTAACTAGGAATACCCAATGAAGTTAACCAAAAGCGATTTCGTCAACAATCTTAATATACTGATACCCGATAATGGTACTCAGCAAATATCTCCACTTGACGTAAGAACAGTAGTAACAGATTCGATTGATTCGACGGTTAATTTCTTAAATGGTCAAAATTTAAACACGTCCAACTTTAGTACGCCAGACACAACATCCACCAGAGCTGGGGTACAGGCTTTAGGAAAGTATAACCTACCTGGCTATTCAACTTCTGGAAATAGTGCCTTTGGATACCAAGCCTTATACGGAAATTATATAGGGAAAGACAATACGGCCCTAGGGGCTTTCGCTTTAGGGTGTAGTCTGTATGGGGACTATAACGTTGGTGTTGGTTATACAGCATTGGCTGGAAACGTAAGGGGTTCTGGAAACATAGGGGTGGGGAGCCACACCCTACAATCAAACAAAGACGGCGATTTCAATATTGCAATAGGGCATGGGGCTGGAAACTACATAGGGGACTACCCTGGAGATCTCAATAAGAATAGCTTTAAGCTATATATTGCATCAGTCCCGGTTACTTCAGACGATCTCTGTGAGATAGAGGCTGGCGTTGGGCCAGCCCCTTTAGTTTATGGAGATTTGAAAAGTCTTAAGTTTGGGATTGCCGTAAAAGACCTCCACGATTATGGCTCCTTGCAGGTTAACGGAGAAATATCCCCAAATACAGACGATAGTCACAACCTTGGAGACCCGTTCTATAGTTGGCACGGGGCTTATATTACAAGCGGTGTGGCCTACCAAAACTCTAAAGACTTTGTTTTTTCTTTAGTTTCTTCTGGAGATCAAGACCAGTACCCTCGAAGCTACTCCTCTCAAAAGGTCTTAACCCTAGGCAAGGACGGGGCGGTTGCAATAGGAGCTATGGCTCCGTCTGGAAGCGAAGGAGTACTCACAGTAGGCGGGAATATAGTTCCAGCAGGCAGCGGGGCTTATTCTATAGGCACGCCTAATCTGACTTGGGACGGGTACTTCAACGACATTGTTGTCAGTGGCACTGCCCACATAGTTGATACAGAGTACGTTACGGTAACTGAATCTTTTTATGAGTGTAAAACCCTACACCTTGCCAGCAGCGGCCTATGTGACGGAGACCCATTTGGACCAGGCTGTGGGTATTTGAACGATAATGGACTCGATGGGGCTGGATTTATTATTCACTCTAGCGGTAGTGACTATCAAAGAGATTATCAGCTTATATTTAAAAATCCAAGCTCGTCTCCAGCAACCTGCCTAGAGACTGATACCCCCAAATCTAGAGGTCGTTGGCATTCAAACATCTCTATGGAAATAGCAGACGGCTCTCATCTATATTCAAATAGGATAATATCAGAACATGAATTGGCTTTAGCCACTACTATAGATTGTCATGGTATATTCTCTAAGTATTCACCAAAAAGACAAGTATTCATCTCAACAGAAGAAATTGCCAAGAGTGCAGCCAATACGCTTGGGGATGTTAATTTCATACCCGCTTCGGGTAGCACGGTTGGTAGTGACGGAAACCCAAATGGTAACGACCTTTTAGTTGTTCAAGGGGTGGTAGATTCAGGTGTTTCTGTACAACAGGACTTCTCTAGTAGGGTTCTTAATTTATCAGAAACAAAAGGGTTTAGTTTAGTATATTACGATTCTATGGACTCTGGCACACCCGCCAACGCTGGTGTTCCGGTGGCCGCACCTATTGAGAGCGATCCAGAAATTTCCGGTTGGGATCTAATGACGGTTGATTCTGATTTAACCGATGGGGCCGAGTCAAACTTTATAAGCGAGCCTAGTTCTAGTAGTAATTTATGGGCAGCCTGGGCCGTTCAGAGTGTATCTATTGATGAGGATGGTGAATATTTAGCCATATCAGACTATGCGAGAAATGCCACAGATCCCTATAAGGCTTATGCCGGTGAAGTACGTATCTACAAGAGAAAATTAAACTCAGGCGAGTCTAAAAACTATTTTGATGACACCCCTATGATTATTATCTCTGGGACTGAAGCCCAACAAAAGCTTGGATTTTCTTTATCTATGAGTTCTGATGGAAAGTTCTTAGCTATTGGTGAGCCATACTGGTCGTCTGGTCATGGTCGAGTTTTAATCTACGGAAGAAGCATCAATGAAGAAGGCGAAGATGTATGGGAGGATACCGAAGACCCAAGCGCCACAACACCAGCTATTTGGGGTTGGGATAGCAACGATAAGGCCGGATCAAGTGTTGCTCTTAATAAAGACGGAACTGTACTTGCCGTATGCCAACCTGGTTCTCCTTGCTCGATATCCATATGGAAAAAGAGCGGAAGTTGGTCAAAAGCCTTTGATATTACAAATTCAGATTTCCCAGAAAATATATATTTTAAGGTTGCAATTAGTGACGATGGCAACCGAATTATTTGTGGGAGCGGTGATGTCAGTGACAAAAAGGTATGGGCTTATGACATATCTGGAGGTTCAGCCAGTCAATTAGGCCAAGAACTAACAGGTCGTTATGGTGCCATAGATATAGATTCAGACGGATCTAGTATTGCCGTAGGACGCTCTGATGATAAAATGGTAACTATTTATGATTGGGATGCCGATTCGTCTACTTGGAAAATTAGAGGAGACGATCTGCTGACTACTGTGACTGAAGGCGTTTTAACCGGAACTGATAGTAATTTTGGTATCCGAGTTAGTCTATCTAAAACTGGAAATAGAATTGCTATCAGTGACCCTTACGCAGACGCAGACGGCTCGTCAAACTACAGCGTTGGCAAGGTACACGTTAAAGACTGGAATGGTAGTTCCTGGGTTGATGTTGGAGATACCATAGAAGGTGCGCAAGGCTATGGATATTTAGGGTATGCACAAATGAAACTAAGTAAGGATGGAACTTATCTGGTCGCCACAGATGGTGGGCATATTTACCCAACCAGTATCAAGATCTATGAAGGAAGCTAGATATGAACGATAGGTTCTCAATAAATATAAACAGCGGACAAGATGATACACATGAAGCCTTTACCGTATTAAGAAACGGTGGGACGATTTCACAATCTGGCCTAGTTGGAATTACCAATATCACTAGGGACACAAATGAAAACCCGCTGCTACCAGAAACTTTGTTAAATCTTCAAGCAAATGGATATTGCGACCTAAGAATGGCGTCCAGGGTAACCACTGGCAAATCAAGAGTCCAGCTTTTGACCCACGGCAACACAAGAGCTTCCGGGGTTGAACTTTCTTTTGGTCACCAGATGGGTTCTACTAAACCGTCAGGGTTTTTTGACATCTCATTGATTAGCCCTAACGGAAATGAAGGTAAAGCCAGTGGTGTCTTATCGATTTCTGAAAACGGCGTCACTATTGGTTCTACACACCTAGACTACGGTTGGACCTCACGCCCCTCTGGCGTCGTAGCACCCCTTGTAATCCACCAAGAGTCTTCTAATAGTGGCACCATTGCGTTAAGACAACAGGCCGATTCGGCGTCGGCAGCTTCTGGCTATGGTCAAATTTACGTAAAAGAATACTATGTGTATGAGACACAGGGGAACGCCCTGTTTTACAAAGATCCGTCTGGCGTTGAACTTAATTTATCGCAAAACCCCCTAGATGTAGAATCTAATCTATTTTTCCACGACGTTCATGGCAACACGTTTGCTGGAAAACAATCTCCACAAAGTAGAGACTCTATTCACTCCAACGCCTCGGAAAATACATCGCTTGGATACAGGGCTTTATACAACCTAGCAACCGATGTAGCAACCGGCGGAAGTAGGAATGTAGCAGTTGGGCATCAAGCCGGACAGGCAGTCGCCACTGGTGACTACAATATAGCGATAGGTACACGGTCAGATTATCAGTCGAATGGATCGCGTAATACAACTCTTGGATATCAAGCTGGTGGAACCTCATCGCATAACGACTGCGTTATCATAGGAAACCTAGCGGGTAACGACACAAACGTACCAGATGCTACACTCTTAATAGGAACAGGAACCCTTCCGTTAATTAGTGGATCTTTCTCAGATAAAACCCTCACTGTTCGTGATGGATCTTTTAACTGCCAGAATAGCACAGAGTCCATAGGATTAAAGAACTATTCATCATCTGGCTTCCTTGAGGTAGTAGATAGAGACAACGATAGTTTCGGGTCATTAACAACGGCTATGGCTATAGTGTTTACAACGTCAGACAAAGAGTCTGGCGTTCTTATGAATTTCAAACACAACGCAGACCCCATGAGCGCTGTATCAGCCTCTACTTATCACCCATTCACAGATACGCCTGATAGACCATACGCCGAACTAAATGGAGACCTAAGACTACTCGGAGATATTAAGTTTTCTGATGGAACCTATTTATCTAGCACAAGTAGTCTTGGCACAGAGGGCGGGACTGGGATAAAACTTTCTTCTCATCACGCAGGTCCAAACACACGTTACAATCTTGACTTCGAAACGTTAACAGATTCTCTATCTCTGAGCGATTCAATTGACACCTCGCAAAGTTTTATTGCCATTAGCGTACCAAGCGGATCATATAATGATGGAGTTTACGAAGGCTATCCCGTCACCAGGTTGAGCGTTCAGGGCTTGACCGATCTTGTTGAGAGCGGTTTTGCCACGGTGGGTAACAACTGCAACATGCTGTTTACTTCTACAGAAAATGAAATAGACACCTACAAAAACAGAAATTCGGTATTTGTAGGATGTAGTGCCGGGTCGGCGGCCACAGGTTGGAAAAACGGAGTGTTTATCGGAACAGAGGCTGGCAAGGCGGCTACTACACCCAATGGGGGTTTACCATCCAATGGCGTAGATACACCAGTTGTATTTATAGGAAACTCAGCGGGCTTCGATGCAGACAATGTAACAGAATCCATATTTATTGGTAATGAAGCGGGCAAAAATAGTTCGGGTGCCGAAGAATCAATTTTCATAGGGCCAAATGCTGGTACGAATTCCAATTTTAAATATTCCATTGGTATAGGTAAAAATGCTTTATTTGGCGGCTTGTCAACAATAGAAGGTGGCTCGGGGAACATTGAGATGACAACCGCTGTCCACGGCGACAGCAGGCTGTTCTACGGTGTAGACACATCAAACAAAGTAAACATTGGCAATGTCGTAGCTGGAGATATGGAGAATAAAAAGATCTCAATAGGTGTTGCCGAACTTTCACCGTCTGCAATCTTAGATGTTAAATTCAGCTCAAATGCCAACCATAGCGAAGCGGGCCATGTACAGGCGTGGTGGACAGACGACAATCCTAGCTGTGCAATTAGTTCAGCGCCAGCTTCCGGGTTTATGCAATCTGATCCTAACCCTGGCAAGGAATCAATTTTACGTCCAATATTTATGGATGCTAAGGTGGGAAGTAGCCAGATTCCCAAGAACGGTGGGAGTCGGGACGATGTTCAAATATGGGTTGATGGATTTGCAACCTCACCGCCACAATATATAAAGGTTACAAACAGGGGTAATTCCAACATAGCTGCACACAGGTTTATTGTTGTTGTTAAGATAGGAAATGAATACAGGGCAATAAACGGCCTTTAAACACCACCAGGTTTTAGTTAAATGATAAAGATAGCAGACAGAGTAAAAGAAACATCCTTAACCCAGGGGGTTGGAACCTTAACCCTCGAAGGGGCTTATGGTGGTTTTCAATCGTTTGCTTCTGGAATAGGAGACGGAAACTCGACATACTACGCTATAGAAAATGAGTCTAGATGGGAAGTCGGGGTTGGGTCTTATCAAGATTCTTCAAATACACTAACTAGAGATACGGTGCTTGACAGTTCTGAGGGTGGCGATAAAATCAACATAGCCGGGGTGTCTGTTGTTTTTTGTACATATCCAGCCAAAAGAGCGCTAATAAAAAGCGGCGTGGATTCAGAGGCAGAAAACAGCTTTAATGGGACCGTTTACGCTACAGGATTAAATATTAGTAGGTCTTCACCGGGTAATTTTATAGAGGCAAAAATAGACGACTCATACGATAAAACCTTTTCTATACACTCTGACGGTGGGATTTCCCCAAAATGGAAACTGGGGCTGTCTTCGCCGGGAGCAGCTTCGCCTTCGCGTGGTTATGCCTACGGAGAAGACGGAGTAGGTGGGTTTCAAGCGAACTCTACCAACTCTTTCGGGATTGCAAACAATGCGGACTTTTCTGTTAGACATAACAATGTAAGACTGATAGAAGCTAGTTCTTTTACTGGTATTAATTTTACAACAGACAGCCCTGCCCATCCGTGTTTTTCAATAAACGCTGGGCCGGGACAGTCTGCCAGTCTACAAGAGTGGAATGGCAGCAATGGTAGTACAGTAAGCAGCATATCAAGAAATGGAGACATCGAAACCGTTGGTTCGGTCACCCTAGTAAAAACTTTAAAAATTCTTGATGTTCCATCCTACGACCCAGGCGTTGTCGGGGCCGTGTGGAAAGATGGAAACCACCTTATGATATCTGACGGATAAAGGAGAAAAAAATGACTACATTTACAATAGAGATAGCTGATGGCGATGTAGAAAGAGTCTTAACTGCTGTGTGTTCAAACTATGGATGGCAGGAAGAGGTAGATAATCCAGACTTTAACGCCGATCTACCTGTAGACGACACTAACAAGCGAAAGGTTGCAAACCCGGAAACAGGACCGAGATTTGCAAACAGAATGGTTAGAAAGTTTCTATCAGACCACGTAGTTTCACACGAAAGACGTAAAGCGAAAGAACAGGCGTTACTATCAATTAATAATTCCGTTTCTATATCCGATCCGGTGGCAACATGATATTTGGTTCAGTCTACTCAGAATTTCCCATTACTTCTACTAAGCACATGGTTGTTACTTCTAACGATGGGGTAATAAACATAACACTTTCAGTAGAAAGATCAATTTCTGTTTCCTTTAGCCTGGATTGAGCAAATGTTAATAGAAATAGACTTAAATACAAAAACAACAAAGTCAATCTCTTTGGCTGTAGACATTCAACAGTCAGAAAATCTAAATCTGAATCTTGTAGAAAATTACAGTCTTAATATAGATACACTAGAAAATATTAACCTAATAAGGTGACGATATGGCAAGTGAAATTCATGTGGGTGATATTGGAACTCAATTTAAGTTTACGGTACTTGACGGTGGATCAAAGGTAGACCTGTCTGAAGCCACCCTGCGCCAAGTAACTTTTAGGAAACCAGACGACTCTACCGTTACCAGAACGGCCTCAATATTTGGTGATGGTAGTGAATCTTCTGGGGTCATGTATTATAATTCAGTCGCTGGAGATCTGAGTCAAGCTGGAGAACACAAGGTTCAAGGAAAAGTTACGATACCAAGTGGCACATTTAGCACAGACATATACACATTTCCAGTACACTGTAATCTATAAAAGGAGAGTAGCATGAGTTGGCAAGGCCAAATGTCTACAATGGTTAGACATCTTGTGGACGACTTAGATTCCACGAGTTACAAATATTCTCCAAGCAGGGTTGAAACAGCCATTTTAGTTTCCGCCCAGTTGAGTACTACAAACGTGGATTTTAACAATGACTACACAATCAACGTTGAGTCATGCACCCTCTCTCCAGATCCTACTGATTCGACAACAAGGGATAACGCCTTTATAAATCTAGTGTCCCTGAGAGCTGCGTGTATAATCATTGGGGGAGAAATCCGAAAAGAGTCTGGAAACGCCATATCTATCAAGGATGGACCTTCTGCTATAGACCTCAGAGGTGTATCCGTAACGCTTACGGCTATTTATAAGGACTTGTCTGAAAAATACGATCACCTTCTTTTAGAATACAGGGCGGGCAACTCTGTGGCTGGACACATTATTACTGGTCCATATAGCCCCGGCTCTGATAACACCTCAAACCACACAAGATCAGACCACAGAAGTGGTGGATTCTTCAATTACTAAGGAGTAAAAAATGTCAAACATCAAAAGCTCAGGCGAATTACTGACTAGTATAAATTCAGATTTAGCTGATAATAATGCCGGGTTGATATCAGCAGAAGACGTTAGACACAACATGTCAGACACGGCTAGGTCAATAAATCAAATTGTGGCCAGTGGTGACACCGATGGGGACTGGCCGTTTGTTTTTGATGTTAAAGCTAAAGTAGACAATGTCGCCGGAGTTGGTGGTACGTTTATTGCTGAATCTGGTGTTAAGTTTCCCAACTCACCAATAAATTCTAGCAAAAGACAAGTAGAGCCATTTCTTGGGGTTGGCGGTCTGAGTCATGACTCCCTGGCAGATCTTAGTACAGGAGACAAACATACACAGTACCTTAATATTGATGGTAATAGGGCCATGATTGGCAACCTTGCTCTTTCTACCTACTGGGTTGGTTCAGAAGGAACAGACAATGGTCTTAAGTTTACACCCACGGCCTCTGGAGATGATATCACCGTCTCTGGAACTTTTGAGTTCCAAAAAGACCAGTCTAGAATGGACAGCGCTCACGGCGTTGCTAAAGCGTGGTTGAA
>Ga0233438_10004484_pt1 | contig 12209 bp, 5 predicted proteins | sample SI_123_September_FD_182720 | JGI IMG/M metagenome (GOLD analysis project Ga0233438, IMG submission 182720) | Seawater microbial communities from Saanich Inlet, British Columbia, Canada - SI_123_September2016_10_MG | ecosystem: Environmental > Aquatic > Marine > Inlet | place: Canada: British...
AAGAGAAGATGGTAAGGCAGCAGTCATGATGCCTGCCGATGATGAACTAATACGAATACACACTGAGCAAAATAATGAAGCTCAGTAGTTCATCATCTGCTCGTGAGACTTGGTAGTCAGAGAGGTTTTATAAACCTTTTCCTCCAGATTAGAGGCTTTGAGATGGTTCAAATCCATCCACGGGTATTTGCTTCCTTAGCAATCTGGTGAATGCAGCAAACTCATAATTTGCCTAAGGTGAGTTCGATCCTCACAGGAAGCATCCGCGAGTATGGTGGAATCGGTAGACACACCAGACTTAAAATCTGTTGACCATTGGTCGTGGGAGTTCAAGTCTCCCTACTCGCACTCAGGGGAAGGAGTTAGCCCCACTATATGTAAAGTCACTCTGCGAGAAATGAAGATTATATGATAGTGTTTTCTTTTGTGGGTGAATAACATAAGGTTCCTGGTGGTGCGGGAACCTTTTTTTTATGAAAATAAATAAAAAGAAAGAATAATATTATGTCTTATGCAGTAACCACAAAGAATTGTTGGTATAATGACTATAAGGTAATAGTCAAAATGTTTTTCTTAAATGATGTTCCATTTACATTTGATGATTTGCCTGTAGGTTATTTGTATGACCGGGAAATAGTAAAAGAGGCGTATAGCAATAAAGATTATTCAGTAGAAGATATTTACAAAGGTTCTAGTTATTTGATAATGGAACAATGTCATCCTTGCTTTGATGATATTGAGATATTAAATCCCGAAAACTTACCAGAAGAGATACAAAGTTTTTATAATGGAGAAGAAGATTTACTGAGATAAATAAGTCATAGAAATAGCATAGACGCAGTAATACAATGCCATTGAATAAACTAGATTCTATTATTAAGAACACTGAAGGTCGTATATTATATGTAAGTCCATCAGATTTGGATTCAACTGATAGTATTAGTAATCAAGGAAACTCACTTGCTCGTCCTTTTAAGACAATTCAGAGAGCATTAATTGAGTCTGCGAGATTTTCATATGTAAAAGGTAATAATAACGACGAAACAGAGAAGACTACAATTCTCTTAATGCCTGGTAATCATGTAGTTGATAATCGTCCGGGGTATTCTATTGATAGCACGGGAACAATCACATCTGCCGATGGTTCAACATTAAGATCTTTACCATTAACATTAGATTCTCTTTTTGACTTAACGCAAAAAGATAATGACCTTTATAAGTTTAATAGTGTAAATGGTGGTGTAATTGTTCCTCGTGGAACTTCAATTGTTGGTCTTGACTTAAGAAAGACCAAAATACGCCCTCTTTATGTTCCCAATCCAACTGATGATGATGTTCCATATTCGGCAATCTTTAGGATTACTGGAGCATGTTATCTCTGGCAGTTCTCTATTTTTGATGGAGATGAATTTGGAACTGTTTATACACAAAACAATAATTTTGAACTCAAATCAAGTCCAACATTTTCACACCATAAACTTACAGTATTTGAATATGCCGATGGTGTAAATGAGTTTGAGGATACTGGTGTGACAGACCTTGCAATGTATTATGCAAAACTATCAGAAGCATATGGTACTGGATCAGGTCGGGAAGTTGATCCTTTAGATAAATTTGATGTAAATAAAGAAGGATTTACTTCAGTAAGACCAGAGTTTGAGATTGTTGGTGCATTTGCACCAGATCCTATTATAATCACATCAATTATATCAGGTGATGGTGCAACACCAACAAGAACAATTACTGTCACAACACAAGGTCCTCATGGATTAGATGTAGGAACACCAATTCGTATTGAAGGTGCAGAAGGTGCTAATAATGCTCCTTATAATATTTCAACCAAAGTCATAGATGTTGATGATACTAGTGATAATATCTTTTTCTACACTATATCATCTAATGATTTTGCACTTATTAGTCCTTCACCAACACTAAACGATGCAACAGTAACAATCGAAACTGATACAGTTTCTGGTGCGTCTCCTTATATCTTTAATATCTCCATGCGTTCCGTATGGGGTATGAATGGAATGCTAACTGATGGTTCTAAAGCAACTGGATTCCGTAGCATGGTCGTAGCTCAATTCACGGGGATTAGCCTTCAAAAAGATGATAGAGCATTTGTAAAATACATTCCATCATCTAGAGAATATAGAAATGATTTTTATACATCAGGAACAACTCAAACTGGTTCAATTTTATCCTCACAATCTTCATCGTCCGGAACTGTATATCATTTAGATTCTGGTGCCATTTACAGAAAAGGATGGGAACAAACTCACATCAAGATGACCAATGATGCAATTGTTCAAATTGTTTCAGTTTTTGCGATTGGATATAATAAGCACTTTGAGGCACAGAGTGGTGGAGATGCCTCTGTAACCAACTCAAACTCTAACTTTGGTCAATTATCACTAATCTCTGAAGGATTTAAGAAAGAAGCATTTGAGAAGGATAACAAAGCATTCATTACTCACATTATTCCACCAAGAACAATTGATTCTATCGAAGAAGATATTGATTGGTTGACTCTTGATAACTCAAAAACATCAGATAATACAAAACTATATCTCTTTGGATTTGATAATGAGGGAGTAAAACCACCAATTCTTACACAAGGATATCGTGTTGGTGCAAAAGTAAATGATAAACTTTTCCTTACTGTTAGTGGAACAGAATATTCGGCAGATATTTTAATGTCGGATAGTTCTTCATCATTTAAAGAATATCTGGTAACTTCTGGACCTTCGTCAAATATATTCACGATAGGAGGGACTCATAATTTATCAACAGGTGAAAAGGTTATCATTATCAGTGATGATGGAGATCTACCAGAAAATTTAAGAACAAATACAGTATATTATGCAATTGTACCAAATAATACGACTGTTAAACTTGCCGCATCAGAAGCAGAAGCACTTGCCGATGAACCAATTACAGTATATGGAGGAACAAATCTAAAAATTATTACGAGAGTTTCTGATAAACAATCTGGTGATGCCGGACATCCAGTTCAGTGGGATGGAAGTCAATGGTATATTAAAGTATCTAATAATACTATTACTGGACAACTTTCTGGAACTGGTGCATCAGAACCAACTATTATTAAGAGAACTCCAGATAATAGAAGTTTAGATGAGAAAATTTATAAAGTTAGAGTTGTAGTTCCAAGTCAACTTGCAAATGCAAAAACTCCAGAAGCAGGATTTGTTATTCAAGAATCTAGCACAACTGGATATGTAGGAACTGCGGATACAAATAGAACGACTATCGATTCTACTAATTATGATTGGAATCGTAATCCAAGATTCATTAGCACTTGTTCTAGAGTTTCAAGCACTGTAACTGTTGTTGCAGAATTACCTCATAGTTTAAAAGTTGGTGATTCAGTTACTATTAAGAATGTAACTGATTCTACAAACACGACTGGATTAATTGATAAAGGATATAATGGAACATATAATGTCGCTAGTGTTTCTGCAACAAATGATTTAGAATTCACATATACAACAACATTAGATCCAGGAGCATTTACAAATAATGTAAATGGCAGAACAACTTCACTTCCAAGATTTGAGAGAACTGACTTAAAGTCAAATCTTTATGTTTATAGGAACGAGATAATCTCTGAATATAGTGATGGGGATTCAAATGGAGTGTATCACATTTACCCATTGAATTCCAATAATGCTATTCAGAATGAATTCACTCATCTGAAATATAGTCAGAATGTAACTGATTTATATCCACAACTTGATAGAGATAATCCTAATGATGACCCCAATTCAGCAACCACATATGCTTTAAGGTCTCCAATCGGAGAAGTTCAGACAGATGACCTTAAGAAGAGTATTACAAGAGAAAGTGCCGACTTATTATTAACATCACTCGGTATTGGTCTTAATATAAAATCAGTTGATAATACAACACCAACATTACCAATTATCGAATTTGATAGAAATCATAACTTTAATAGTATCGTAACTGGAAGTCTTGGTGTAACTGCAGACTTTACTCCAGGAACTTATTATAATGTAAAAATTTCCACAATACCAGATCCAATTAATAGTGGAAGTGCTTTTGATAGTGCTTGGCAGGGTGCAACTGCAAAAGTTGTTGTTGCACCTGGACAAAGTATAGATTCCGTAGAAATTATGAACGGTGGTTCTAATTATTCTGCAGCAACATATTATTTGGATACTCGTGTAATTGGAGCAGGAACTCCTAATACATTCACAGTCACTTCTGCTGGTATTTCATCTCCAGTTGGGGATGTAGTTCAGTTTACTGGTGTTGGAACAGGAACTGATACTTATCATCGTATTACTGGTGTCACTGATAGAAATAGTATCTCGATTGCAAGAACAACTGGTGATCCGGTAATCACCTCAGATAATTATGCATTCATAACGGCACCTTCTGTTCAAATATCTTCAAGTAGTTTTTCTAATGGTATTCAAACAATCAATACTAATAGTGGTCATGGATTAGCAGTTGGTAATAAGTTTAGAATTATTAACAGTTCTAATACTAATAAAGGTGATTTCACAGTCGGAGAAGTTGTAGATTTCAATACATTTACTTTCAACTCAGAATTTAATGTAACTAGTGTTAGTAGTGGATTTATTCTGAAGCACGGACTATCATCAAATGTAGGTGTTTCTGATAAAACAGACGAAAATCTCCAGGGAAGAGCAATTACTATTTTTGATGGAGAAACATTAACTTTAAGTAGTGATATTAATCATAGTCCAACAACAACGTCATTCTCTGTAAGTAGTCCTGGTATTGCCGGAACTATGACAAGGTTCCCATTAGGTTCTTACATTCAGATTGATAATGAAATTATGAGAATTGCAAGTGATACTTTAAGTGGAACACCTACAGATAAAATTACAGTGATTCGTGGAGCACTTGCTACTACACCCGCAACACACCTTCAAAACTCAACAATTAGAAAGGTTAAAGTTCCTTCAATTGAATTCCATAGACCATCAATTATTCGTGCCTCTGGTCATACATTTGAGTATCTTGGATATGGTCCAGGAAACTATTCTACGGGTCTTCCACAGGTTCAGGATAGAACAATCACAGAAAGGGAAGAGTTCTTGTCACAGGCACAGGAAAGGGGTGCTGGTCTCGTTGTTTATACTGGTATGAATAACAAAGGTGATTTCTATATTGGAAACCAGAAGAAATCATCTGCTACTGGCGAAGAAACTAATTTTGATATTCCAGTCCCAACTGTGACTGGTGAAGATCCATCAAGATTGAGTGCAGTATTTGATGAAGTTACAATTAAAGAAAGATTAGTCGTAGAAGGTGGAGATTCTGGACAAGTTCTCTCTCAGTTTGGTGGACCTGTTACTTTTGATGGAAAAATTAAAGCAAATGCTCAAGTAAAAATTGCTAATGCAACTGATTCTACAGGAACCACTTCTGGAGCACTTGTAGTTACTGGTGGTGTTGGTATTGGTAAAACAATTACTGCAGCAAATGCCACAGTCGGTAATGTTACTCTTAATGGCACTACTAATGAACTAACTTCAACAAGTGGTAATTTGAATATTAATGCCTTTGCAGGAAGTTTAGTTGCTATTCAAACAAATACGACAATTACTGGTACTTTAGATGTCAATGGAATTGCGGACATCGACAATATAAGAATTAATGCTAATACCATTTCTTCACAAGATACTAATGGAGATATTACACTTAATCCTAATGGTAGTGGTGAGATTAATCTTTCTGCTAATACTAATGTCACTGGTATTTTAACTGTCACTGGAATTGCGGACATCGACAATATAAGGATTGATGGTAATACTATTACCACAACTGATAATAAGTTAATCCTTGATTCTGATACTAATGAGGTTGAAATTAATGCTGGTGTTGACCTGAACGGAACTCTTGATGTCAGTGGTAACACTACACTCGGGAATCAAGCTACAGATACTACTACTGTAACTGGTATTTTAGATGTTAATGGCAGAGCAGACATTGACGAGGTAAGAATTGATGGTAATACTATTACCACAACTGATGCTACTTTAAATTTAATCCTTGATTCTGCTACTAATGAGGTTGAAATTAATGCTGGTGTTGACCTGAATGGAACTCTTGATGTCAGTGGTAACACTACACTCGGAAATCAATCTACAGATACTACTACTGTAACTGGTACTTTAGATGTTAATGGTATAGCAGACATCGACAATATAAGGATTGATGGTACTACTATTTCTAATGTGAATAGCAGCACCAATTCAAATTTAAATCTGAATCCAAAGGGAACAGGTAAAGTTAAAGTATCCACTACACTTTCTGTAGGTGACCAAACGACCAGGTTCTTAAGTGAGGTATCAGGAGATTATGGTTCTATACAAATTAATGGAGGTGGTGGAAATAATTATGAAGGATATTCTATTGATGGACGTGCAGTCTTTATGCACAACGGTGATGCTACAACTGGAATTTATGATGACGTTAATAATAAGTGGTTATTTAGAGCATCCCATGAAGGATCAGCATCATTATACTACAATGGTGATGCTAAAATCACAACCACTGACAGTGGTGCTACTATTGATGGAACTCTTTCTGCAGACACATTAAGTGGAAATCTCAATAATACACTCACTCTTGGAACTAGTGGAATTGGTTTAACCGGAAGTGCCACATATAATAATTCTGGTGCTACAACATTTACGGTCAGTAGTAATGCAACAAGTGCAAATACTGCGAGCACAATTGTTGCAAGAAATGGTTCAGGTAATTTTAGTGCGGGTACTATTACTGCATCTTTAACTGGAACCGCAAGCACAGCTACCACAGTAACCACGACAGCAAATAGTAATAATTCTCTTCAATACATTGCTTTCCACGGTGAAACATCCGGGGGTGCTGGTCTTCATAATGATGTCGGTCTTCGATATAATCCATCTACTAATTTACTTTCAGTTGGTGGTGATATTACTGCTTTCGCATCTGACGAAAGATTAAAAACAAATATCTCTCCAATAACAGATGCACTCTTTAAGGTTAATTCATTAAATGGATTTACATATAACTTTAATGAAATAGCAGGAGAGTTAGGTTTTGATACTGAAATTGATTATGCCGGTGTTTCTGCACAGGAAGTTCAAAAGGTTCTCCCAGAGATAGTAAGACCCGCACCAATAGATGATAAATATATAACAGTTCAATATGATAAACTCACTGCTCTACTTATTGAAGCAGTTAAAGAACTCTCTGATAAAGTTGAAAAACTTGAACAGAGATTGGAAGATAAATAACTCTAAAAGTTGCAATAATGGCAAATATTAGGAAGTCATTTAATTTTAGGTCTGGTCTTCAAGTTGATAATGATAATTTTGTTATAAATGCAAATGGTCTTGTAGGGATTGGAACTTCCATCCCACAAAACTATTTGTTAAATGTTTATGGGGATACGAGAACTACTGGATTAACTACGACACAAGATTTATATGTAACTCAAAATGTTGAAGTAATTGGTGTAACGACTGTTGGAGTATTAACCGCAAGTAGTATAGATATTGCGAATGGTGTAAATGTTGGTGGTGCTCTTACGGCAGCAACACTTAAACTGACAAATGGAGAGACTGTTGATAATTTAATTGGTTTTGCAAGAACTACATTTATTACTGATAATGGTGGAGTAGGTCTTCATACAACCTCAAAGATTGGTATTAATACCACAACAAGTCCTGTTGCATCTGATCCCGAACTTTCTGTAATTGGTAATGTTGATGTTACTGGAATTATAACAGCAACTACTTTTTCTGGTAATGTAACTGGTAATGTTAATTCTTCTGGTGTTTCTACTTTTACTGAACTTAAAGTTGGAACAGCAATTACAATGTCTGCTGGTATTATAACTGCCACTACATTTAATGGTGCTTTGACCGGTGATGTAACTGGTAATGTAACTGGTAATGTAACTGGTAATGTTAATTCTTCTGGTGTTTCTACTTTTACTGAACTTAAAGTTGGAACAGCAATTACAATGTCTGCCGGTATTATAACGGCAACAGCATTTGATGGTGCTTTGACTGGCGATGTAACTGGTAATGTAACTGGTAATGTAACTGGTAATGTAACTGGCGATTTAACCGGTAATGTAACCGGTAATGTTAATGCTTCTTCTGGTGTTTCTACTTTTGCTGATCTTAAAGTCGGAACAGATATTACAATGTCTGCTGGTATTATAACTGCCACTGCTTTTAATGGTAATTTAAGTGGTAATATTAATATTAATTCTACCAGTGGTGTTTCTACTTTTAAAGAACTTAAAGTTGGAACAGCAATTACAATGTCTGCTGGTATTATAACTGCCACTACATTTAATGGTGCTTTGACCGGTGATGTAACTGGTAATGTAACTGGTAATGTAACTGGCGATTTAACCGGTAATGTAACCGGTAATGTTAAGGCTTCTTCTGGTGTTTCTACTTTTGCTGATCTTAAAGTCGGAACAGATATTACACTGTCTGATGGTACTATAACTGCCACTACATTTAATGGTGCTTTGACCGGTGATGTAACTGGTAATGTAACTGGTAATGTAACTGGTAATGTAACTGGTGATGTAACTGGAGATTTAACTGGTAATGTTAATGCTTCTTCTGGTGTTTCTACTTTTGCTGATCTTAAAGTCGGAACAGATATTACACTGTCTGATGGTACTATAACTGCCACTACATTTAATGGTTCTTTATCTGGAACTGCTACTACAGCAACTAACTTAGCTGATGCTGCTAATATTACTACAGGAACTCTCAGTAGTGATAGACTTCCTGTTGCTCCACAATTTACAAGTGTAGGAATAGGAACAGATTCTCCAACTGATGCATTACATATTCAACAATCTGGAGCAGCAGAAATATATGTAGGAAGTGATAGTGCCGCATCATCATTAAGAGTTGGTAGAAATCTTGATGATAATACTTCTGGTATGGTTAAATATGGAAATACATCAGGAGCATATCCACTTAGTACTGAAAATTCATTAGATTTTATGAATTTTGGTTGGGGTAATGTTAATTTTTATATTGAGGCAGGAATTACTACTACAAGTGATACTAATTTCAACTGGAGTAAAGGTGGATTCGTTAATTTGATGACCCTAACTAAGGGAGGAAATTTAGGTATAGGTATTACTAATCCTACACATAAATTAAATGTCCAAGGAATTTCTACATTTACTGGTAATGCAAACTTTGATCAAGATGTAACTATTGTTGGTGCATTATCTGCAGATTCTCTTTCTCTTACTCAATCCTTAACCGCAAATATAACTGGTAATGTAACTGGTAACTTAAGTGGTAATGTAAATACAGCATCTGGAATTTCAACATTCAATCAGGTTCTAATTGATAGAGTAGGTATAGGAACTACTGCGGTAAGTAATAATGCATCATTATTTGTAAACGGGTCTGTAAGGGCAAGAAGAGGTATAAGTATTGGTACAACTGATAATCCAAAATGTTCTGTTGATATGTCAACTATAGTTGGTATCGATACTACATTTGCTTATATGATCCCACCAAAAGTCACCACTACACAAAGAGATGGTCTTACAAATCAAAGTTCTGATCCATTAGGTGTTAGTGAGGCAGGTGCAACGATTTATAACACATCCACTAACAAACTTCAAGTTTGGAATGGTTCAACCTGGAACGATTGCTTCTAAAAACTTATGACTATTAAATCCTCTGGTTCACCACTAAAATTTAGTGACATTACAAGAGAGTTTGGAACTCCTACAGGTAATAAATTAGGTAACTATCGTGTTAATCAAGAAGTTGGTGATGCTGATTTTCGTTTAGATGAAGGACTTCCAACATCGGGACAAATAAAATTTAGTGATTTTTACGGTAAAAGATTAAATATTGTTGTTCATTACTCTGGTAATGCGAATAGGCCAACGACTGCCCGTTCTAGATATACTAGTGATATTGGTGTTAGTGTAATTGGAGGATTTAAAAGTAAACCATCTAGCAGTTCTGGAACTAGAGTAATAATTCATGTTTCTGCTAATATAGGTAGTTCGGGAGGTAGAAACACTTGTGCATTAAGAACAGGATCCTGGAATGGTGATGTTAATGAAGATAATGGTACAAAGTTAGATATTGAGATTGGTAGTGAGGGAGGAATCTACGGTGCTGGTGGTGATGGTGGAAGGGGTGGTAATGATGGTGAAACAGGTGAGGGTGATGAACAGAGAAAGAGAGATGCTACAGGACAACCTGGACAAGATGGTTCTTCAGCACTAGGAATTAGTTATTACGTAGAAAATATTAATGTTCAAAGTGGAGGAAGAATCTACGGTGGTGGTGGAGGAGGTGGAGGATCAGGTGGTGCCCGTAATGAGTCAGAGAATGTTGCAGCCGGTGCTGGTGGAGGAGGAGGTGCCGGAATTCCTGCTGGAGCGGGTGGTTCAAGAGGAGAAGATGGTGGAGCAGACAGTATATCACTTGCTGGAGGTGGTGGTGGAGCAACGACTGGTGGTGATGGTGGAAGGGGTGGTTATGAACTAGACGGAGAACAAGTCGGTGCAAAAGCTGGTGGTGGTGGTGGTGGTGGTAGTTTTGGTAGTGTTGGATCGGGTGGACTGCGAGGTGGTGCTCCGGGCAATGGTAATGCTGAGGACGATGGTGCAGAAGATGGTGAAGATGGTGGACCCAGTGTTGAAAACAATGAGAGTAAAGGTGGTAGAGGTGGTAAAGGTGATGCTGAGAAAAATGAACAAGCGGAAGGACCGGGTGGTGCTGGTGGAAATAATGGATATGCTATCATAGTGTCTGGAGTTTCAAGTCCGGGAACATCGGGAGAAACTGATCAAATTAGAGGTAGCATCGTTAGTGGAAGTTTTTCCTAAATTACAATAAATACTACGATTGATTTTTTATGAATATGAAACCTGAGCATATATCTGCATTAGTGAATGAATTTCCTTTTCCACATATAATTTTTGAAAATTTTTATAACGACGAAGAATTAAAATTAATTTGGGAAGAGTTAAATTTCTATACAAAACCAGGAAAACTATTAAGTGCAGAAAACTATGGAGGTATTGTTGGTTATACAAATGCAAAAGCATTATTGCTAGATTCAATATATTATGATTACACTAATTCTGGAGGTTCTGATTACAGAAAATTATCAAATATATTAACAGTAAATAGAAAAGTATTTGATATAACTGTAACAAGTTCTTTCGCATCCATACATGATTCTTGTTGTCTTGCTACTAAAACGAATTATGATACTACAAAAGTGAGATATTATCATGATGGAGAATATTATGATCCACATACTGATAAAAGTATGATGTTTTTAGCATTTTCATATTTTTATAAAGAACCAAAGAAATTTAGTGGTGGTGAATTGTATTTTCCAAAATATGAATATGAAATACCTTGTGATAATAATTCTTTAATTATGTTTCCTGGTTGGGTAGAACATGGTGTTAAAAAAGTTAGTATTGAAGATTCTGATTATTTTGACGGTTATGGTAGATATTCTATTACATCTTTCTTTGGATGCAAAGGTTCTAGTGAGAAGATCGTTTCATAATAACACAAAAAGACTTGACAAGATTCTAGAAACCCTGTAGACTACCTTTGTTAGGGTTAAAGAGGAAGCTATAAGACACTTTAAGAACCGTCCACCAGGTCGCACTGGAGACGGTTTTCTGCTATAATAAGAAGGTAATCGAGGGACACCTTTGACCATCACTCTCAGACCCCATCAACGCAAAGCACTGAATGAGATGCTGGCATATGACAAAGGTCAATTGATCATTCCTACGGGTGGTGGTAAGACCTTGTGTATGATACATGATATTGTTGAGAATCAAAAGTATATTGATAATGGTTCTACTATTGTTGTTGTAGCACCACGTATTTTGCTTGCTGAACAACTTTGTAGTGAGTTTCTGGAAGTCATCGATACAACTCACACACATGTGATGCATGTTCATAGTGGTGAGACTTCACACTTCTCTACAACAAAAGCAGAAAAAATCAATCTGTTTGTAAATACGGCAAGAACTGCTGGTGAGAATGTAGTAATCTTTACCACATATCACTCTTTACATCGTCTTGTAGAAGCAGATATCGAAGTCAATACGATTTACTTTGATGAAGCACATAACTCAGTTCAACGTAACTTTTTCCCTGCTA
>Ga0233438_10004491_pt1 | contig 12201 bp, 10 predicted proteins | sample SI_123_September_FD_182720 | JGI IMG/M metagenome (GOLD analysis project Ga0233438, IMG submission 182720) | Seawater microbial communities from Saanich Inlet, British Columbia, Canada - SI_123_September2016_10_MG | ecosystem: Environmental > Aquatic > Marine > Inlet | place: Canada: British...
CGATTAGAAATAAAAAACGATATAGATGTATATGAAGATATTACCTCCATACCAGAAATTATGAATCGTTTTATTCTAGATAAAAATTAAAATACACCCAATCGTATAATTATGACGAAAGCAGCACAATTACAAGAAACCCTTCATTTTTTGAAAGAAAAAGGCATCAACAACCCAGAAGTAGGAATTGTTTTAGGTACAGGTCTCGGAAAATTGGTGAATGAAATAAAAACTATTGTAGAAATAGCCTATTCAGACATTCCGAATTTTCCTATAGCAACAGTAGAGTTTCATTCAGGTAAAATAATTTATGGAGAATTATCCAATAAGAAAGTAGTAGTTATGTCCGGACGTTTTCATTTGTATGAGGGCTATACTCCTTGGGAAGTTACTTATGGCATACGAACATTACATGGTCTTGGTATTCAAAATTTATTAATTTCTAATGCAGCAGGTGCTATAAATCTAGACTATAACAAAGGCGATTTAATGTTAATTGAAGACCATATAAACTTACAAGGTAGTTCTCCTCTTGCCTTTAAAGGTGCCAATGAGTTTGGTAATATTTTTGCTGATATGTTAGCACCTTATTCAAAGGCCATTAACACCCAAATAAATTCAATAGCCACAAAACTTAATATTCAGTTGCACAATGGAACCTATGCTAGTGTTTTAGGGCCTCAGCTAGAAACAAGAGCAGAATATAGAATGTTACAGATTTTAGAAGTAGATGCTGTGGGTATGAGTACAGTACCCGAAGTAATTGTATCAAAACAATTAAATCTTCCGTGTGCAGCAATTTCTGTACTAACTGATGAGTGTGATCCTAAAAATTTACAACCCGTAAATATTGCTGAAATTATAGCCATAGCAGGTGAAGCAGAACCAAAAATGATTACCCTGTTTAAGGAAGTTATAGCCGTTTTGTGATAAATTAACCTTGTAATGAATACGTATTTTAGAGACATCATATTACAAAAAACGGGGGCATCTTCATTAGAAGAAAAAGAAGTTATTCAATCGCTTTGGAGTGGGTATGGAGCAATCATTAGAGTTGCACTTAAAGGCAGTCGTTTAAATAGTGTAATTGTAAAAAATATACAATTCCCAAAAGTGCAAAAACACCCAAGGGGTTGGAATTCAGTATCTGGACATCAACGAAAGGTAAAATCATATCAAGTAGAAGCAAATTGGTACCAACAGTATGCACAAGAAAGTAAGGCAAGATTGCCTAAATATTATGGTATAGCAAGACAAGAAGAGGAATTCTGTTTAATTTTAGAAGATTTAGATGCTGCAGGATTCACCTACAGAAAACAAAGCCTTTCTTGGCAAGGCATAGAAAATTGCCTGGCTTGGCTGGCCAACTTTCATGCAACCTATTTAGATAAAAATCCAAAAGGATTGTGGCCAATAGGTACCTATTGGCATTTGGCCACAAGACCAAAAGAATTAGAAATACTAAAAGATTCAGTGCTGAAAGATACAGCACCCAAAATTGATGAAAAACTAAATAATTGTACTTATAAAACTTTGGTCCATGGTGATGCTAAATTGGCCAACTTTTGTTTTTCTAGTAATGATGAAGTTGCTGGCGTTGACTTTCAATATGTTGGTGGTGGTTGTGGCATGAAAGACGTAGCCTATTTTATAGGAAGCTGTTTGCTTGAAAAAGATTGCGAACGGTTAGAAGAAAAAATTTTATCTACGTATTTTTTTCATCTTCACAAAGCACTTGGCAAAGAACACAAAGCGTTAGAAATAGAATGGCGAGAATTATATGCTGTTGCTTGGGCAGACTTTCATCGTTTTTTAAAAGGGTGGAGTCCTGACCATTGGAAACTAAATTCTTACAGCGAACGCATGACTAAAAAAGTGATTGAAAGTTTATAATATGGATTTACAACACCTTACAAAAATTGCCATAAAAGCAGCCTTAGCTGCTGGTGAAATCATTCAGAAAGCGATACATGAAGATGTAATTGTAGTGCACAAAGAAGGTGGAAACACCATTGCATCTCAAGTGGTTACTAAAGTAGATTTAGCATGCGAGCAAACTATTCTTAAACACCTAAAGCCTACTTGTAAAAGTTTTGATATTGGGCTTCTTTCTGAAGAATCTAAAGATGATGGAAGTCGGTTTGAAAAAGATTTTTTTTGGTGTATTGATCCTTTAGATGGCACTTTGGCTTTTGTAAATAAATACCCAGGATTTTCGGTAGCTATTGCTTTGGTTGATAAAAATGGAATTGCACAAATAGGTTTAGTTTATGATCTAAGCACCAAAAATTTATATACTGCCATAAAAAATAAAGGTGCTTTTAAAAATGGACAGCCTTGGAAAGTTACTTCTAACAATCAATACTTGACCTATGTTACTGACAAACAATTATCAGAAACACCCAACAAAACTAAAATTCTAGCTCTTTTAGGTGATAAAATTTCTTCTTTAAAACTGTCGAATTTTAAAGAAATTGCTGGAGCAGGTGCTGTTTTAAATGCCATTTTGGTTGTGGAAAACGCACCAGCCCTCTTTTTAAAACTTCCCAAAAAAGAAAAAGGGGGTGGTTCCCTATGGGATTTTGCTGCTACCAGTTGTATTTTTAATGAATTAGGCTTAAGGGCAAGTACCTTTAATGGATCTGAATTAAATTTAAATCCAAAAGAAACAAGCTTTATGAATACAGAGGGGATATATTTTAGCACCTAAGTTTACTTTTATTAAAAACACTAATTCATTTTTGTATCTTTGTATAAGAAATGGAAACGTATTTAGAAATCATAAAAAACTCATATTCAGGGTACTGGAATTACCTTAAAAACTCAGTTTTACTTGAGTTGAATTGGGAAAATTACTTTTATGGCCTTATTTTAATCTCTTTAGTAGTTTGGGGGTTAGAAAGAGTATTCCCTTGGCGAAAAAACCAACCTTTATTCCGAAAAGATTTTTGGTTAGATACTTTTTACATGTTTTTTAATTTTTTTCTATTGAACTTAATTGTTCTTATTGCCCTTTCTAATACTGCTGCTAAACTTTTTAACGATCTGCTAGGTGTTGTAGGTTTAGCGCTTCGTAATTTTCAGGTGATCGATTTAAATAGCTTGCCTTTTGCATTGCGTATTTTTATCTTTTTTATTGTAGTGGACTTCACGCAGTGGTGGACACATAGACTTTTGCATCGTGTAGATTTTTTATGGAATTTTCATAAAGTTCATCATTCTGTAAAAGAAATGGGCTTTGCTGCACATTTACGTTACCATTGGATGGAGCCTATAGTGTACAATTCTTTACGATACATACCTTTAGCCATCATAGGAGGATTTTCTGCACAAGATGTGGCTGTTGTTCACTTCTTTACTATTACAATTGGTCATCTAAATCATGCGAATATTAATTGGGATTATGGGTGGTTAAAATATATTTTTAACAATCCTAAAATGCACATTTGGCATCATGCCAAAGAGTTGCCAAAAGAACATAAATATGGGGTTAATTTTGGTTTAACCTTAAGTATTTGGGATTATCTTTTTAGAACAAATTATATTCCGTTTTCTGGTAGAGATATCGAATTAGGTTTTGAAAACGATGAGTATTTCCCTAAAGGTTTTGTAAAGCAAGAGTTGTATCCTCTAGGAAGAGACCGCGATCGTTAGTCAATCCTAAACTTCAATGCATTAAAAAAGCCCTTTACAATGTTAAAGGGCTTCTTTTTTAATATACTATTACATATATCTACTTTTCTTTTTCACTATGATGCTTCAAAGGTATTTGTTACTTTGATAAAAACTTGCCCAAGATTAGCTCATCTTAAATTATTATATTATTTTTAAAAAAACAGCGTTATTATGAATTCAGAATTATCAGAACTTTTAACTGACCTTAGAAAGAAATCAAAAATTGACATATTACATGTTAGTGATTTAAAGTTTTTAGAAGAAGATATCCTATATAAAACTAATTCAAAAATATCCTTTAACACCCTAAGAAGACTCTATGGCTTTTTGCCTAAAACAAAAACATCAAAAAAAACATTAGATATTCTTTCAAAATATTTAGGCTTTCAATCCTTTAGTGCTTATTTAAATAATAAAAATCTTTATGACGATTGGTATTTTAAAATGAAAATACTGCGAATTCAAGAAAAAAGAAATACACCCACAGATAAAGAAGTTACTCTCTTACAAACTGCTCTTGAAAATAATATTAATATCATTATGGTGAGTGACTTTGTAGGAAATCTTATAGAAAATAAAAAAAAAGAAACACTAATTTTATTTTTTAAAAACTTGAAATATCAATCTATTTTAGATAGTAATAAAATTAAATTGGCTACTATTGCTACATACAGTTTTTATAAACTAAGCAATAACAATAGAATTGAACTTTACAAGCAACTAATTCATATAGATGCTTTTAAATATTGCATACCTTTTGGTTTTATAGATTATAGTTATTTAAATGGCTATTATTTTAAGGTTTTACAAGCTATTAAAAAACTTAATAAAAATGAATCTGATATTCTTTTTGTAGATTTAATGCTAAACCTAAAAGAATATTTTAGCAATAAAATTAACAAAACGATACAAATAAAAGAACCTATAAATAAAGCTGACATCCACCCTGTGCTGTTAGGTAGGTATTTTGGATGGCTAATTCTAGCTAATCAAAAGCTAAAGCCTAAACTTAAAGAAGAAATTAATAGTTACCTAAAAAAAGGTGACCCTAAATTACTTTTAATAGAAATTGTTCCCGCTTTAATTTTAACAGAAGAATTCAACTATTTAGGAGTTATTATTGACCTGTATTATGAAGAAATTTTTGTTAGAGATAGATGGACCGCAGAAGGACAAGGGTTTAACTTTTTAATAGGTTTAGCTAATGTAAACATCTTTAATAATAATCTTAAAGGAGCTAAAATAAATTTAAAATTTATAAATACCGAAAAGATTGAATTGAGTTATACAAACTATCTTACTCTTTTCTTAAACCTATCATGGTTAAAAATTGCAGCCTTAGAAAATGATGCAAAAAACATTGACTTTTATTACAATTCAATTAGTTCTTTAGCAAATAAAAATGGATTCTTTAAATTTATAGAAATTGCTAATCAATATAAAATAAATTAACTGTGAGTTATATTCTATTGTCTATTGTACTTTTTTCTTTAAATAACGTACTCTGGAAAAAAAATTTAGAAAAAACAAATACCTTTTTTCTTATCTCCTATAGAGCATTTTTTACAAGTATTTTTACTTTAATAATGCTTTTTTTATTCTTAAAATCTATTCCTAAAGTAGAAGATATTTTAAAAATAACATTTGGCTCTCTATTAGGAGCTGTAGGTTTAATATGTATGTTAAAAGCAATAAAAAACAATGCGCTACAATGGCTAGGAATTTATAATTTAATTGGCGTTTTAATTATTTATGCACATTTATATCTATTTGAAGGTTTTACTAAAACCCCCTCTTATATGGGAATTTCCTTTATACTTATAGGCTATGTTTCTTATTTAATTTCTAACACGCATAAGGCTACAAAAGTAGCCTTAAAAACACATGTATTATTTCTAATTATGATTATTTGTTTTTCTTATTCTTCTATAATCCATTGGAAAAATTTAACTAGTGATATTAGCCCTATTTTTATCGTTGCCAACCAAGAAATCGTTGTTTTTATAATTAGTACTTTCTTGTTACTTTTCAATTCTAAAAAAGAAATAAAAAGAGCCAACTACCAAAAAAATGTTCAAAAGGTTCTTATTATGAGTGTATTAATTGTGGTTGCGATGTACTTTAGTTTTAAAGGCATAAAAATTACAGATCCACTAATTGCAAGTGTCCTTTTTCTTGCAAACCCTTTAACAACCATACTATTTTCCTCGCTATTTTTTAAAGAGCGCATATCCTTAATCCAAATTACTGCTATTCTTCTAATCAGTATTGGTGCATTTTTAATTCATTTCCAAACCAATTAAAATAATAGCAATATTATGAGCTAAGCATGGGTTATACTGCATTGTAAATTTATTTAATTTGAATTCTTAAAACTTAAACAGTGATAAAGTTAGTATTTAAGGTGTAAAAACCTTTTTTACTTAATTAAAACATCAAGGTGAAATAACTTAATTAAATTTATTAAAAGAGAAATATTTTGACCAAATGAAAAATAAACACTAAATATATCATAAAGCATAAACATTAATTTAATAACGGTCTATTTTTTTCAAGTATTATCGCCTATTTTTTTTGTTAACACATAAATTATTTCAAGCGTTAAAATTATTTTTCCTTTGATGGTTAATTATTATTGAATATTAAATAATATACGAAACTACGAAGTAAACTATTTTTTAAATGATAAAACAAAAATCATTATTTTTACAAATAACTATAAAAAAAATTCCCAAAATTATGAAAATGAAAAATTACTACTCAAAAAAAATTGCGAAAATTCTATTTTTGGATTCGAGAACCTTTAAATAATATCTTAAATGATCTTTAAACAGCTCTTTTTATTTTTGACTCTTTTAACACAAAATACTACAGAAATATTTTTGGCTGATAATGGAGTAACTATAAAATGTGCCCCAACAGTTGAAGTCGGAAAAACATATAGTTTTAAAAATAAAAACTACTTAATCGTTGATAATGAACTATTAAAAAAACTAGCTAAAAATAAACAACCCCTCGAAAATGTTATCACGACTCTTGTTACAGATATGAGTTATCTTTTTTATAAGGATGATTATTTTAAAGGAGATATAAGTCATTGGGATACTTCTAATGTGACCAATATGACTTGGATGTTTGGTTTTTGCAAAGAATTTAAAGGAGATATAAGCAATTGGAATACCGAAAATGTTGAGTTTTTTAACGATATGTTTCATGGCACAAGAAATTTTAATAGCGATTTATCTGAATGGAATGTAAGTAAGGGTGTTCTTTTTAATGGAATGTTTTTTGATAGTGTTTTTAATAGAGATATTAATGACTGGAACGTCTCTAATGCTTTAAATATGAGTGGGATGTTTGATAATAATTTTTATTTTAACAAACCATTGTGTAATTGGGATGTTTCTAATGTTAAGCTAATGGGAGGTATGTTTGCTGAAGCAATTCAATTTAATCAGGATATTAGTATGTGGGATGTAAGTAATGTTACTGACATGACAAATATGTTTAGAAATGCTGTTAAGTTTGAACAAGATCTAAGCTCATGGTCACCAAAAATATATTCTTTTCCAAAAAACTTTAATTTTAATACCGCAGCAATTGGACCAGACTTCAAAAAATCAAACACAACTATTTTTTACTGGATGATTCCCTTACTTGTGTTTTTTATAATATATCTTTATAAGAAGAATCAATCTAAGAAAACAGAAAATTTTAAAGCGTATAAAGACATCATTAAAAAATTAATAAATAAAGAAAAAGACACTGGTTATTTCTTAACAAAAAATGAATTAGACCGTATTTTGAATATTGATGACTTAAATTACGAAAAACAAAAAGCAAAAAGGTCTAGTATGATTCGAGATATAAATAATTATAAGCCTACACTAATAAATAGAGTTAAAGATCCTAATGATAAACGCTCTTACCTTTATGAAATCAAGTATTAATTGATAACCTAAAGTATCAACTTTATAGTTATATCAAAAATTATTTTTTAGTATAAAAACCTATTTTACTTAATTATTTTATCTAACTTTTCGTTTTTTTTTATTTTTGATAAAAAGTAAAAGGAAACTTTGCTATGATGAAAAAGAGAAGTAAAGCTTGGTATAAACTACCAAGCTTTTATTGGCGGAAATTTAAGTGATACTAGGCGCTTAATCTTACACGAAAAAGCACACTTTTTATGGGCTTATACTTTTGACGATACCACAAAAGAAGATTGGATAGAAATAGGGGGTTGGTTTGAAGATCCTACATCCGCTTCAGGGTGGTCTACTTATAATACTACAGAATTTGTATCTGCCTATGCACATGCAAAAAACCCAAATGAAGATATGGCAGAATCTATTGCCATTTATTTAACAAACCCTGATCGTTTGATAAATGTATCTCAAAAAAAATATGAATTTATTAGAGACCGTATTATGCATGGTACTCGTTATGTATCTTTAATTCGAGAAGATTTAACTTTTACTGTGTATAATTTGTATCCAGACTATACTTTTCCGGGTAAAATAGTAGAACTAGAGTTAGAAGTAGAAGGTGAGCCTGAAGAAGATAAAAAAGTAACTATGAAAGTACGTTTAGCTTCTGAAGACCCTGCTATTGATGGTGCAACAGGTGCTTACGTTCGTTTTGCTTCCTCTATTGGTACTATTTTTGATATTGGATTAAGACCAGTAAATGGTAGAATAGATTCTGTTTTAGTAGGTTCTACAACCTTAAGTAAATTAGCTAAATCGGGTTATTGGACTTTAGCTAGTTTGAGAACTTGGGATCAAGTAGGAAATCAAAGATATGAGAACACCTCTACAGTGGGTGCTAAGCTATTTATTGAAAACCCATTAGAAGATATAACACCTCCAAAGTTTTTAGATTTTTCGATGACACGTATCGATAGTACATTTAATACAAATGGAAATATTGATGCTAATGGAGAACCCGGACAAGCCATAAAATTTAACGTTAAATGGGAAGAACGTAATAAATTGAGTGGAAATGGTGCAGTTGTAAGAATAGATTTTCCAAACCCAGATCAAGCTGAAACTTACTTTAAAGAAGCAGGAACGTTTGCAAAAAACCCTAACGATTTGATTAAAGCGTTAGAAGGCTTCTTTTATATAGAAGATTATTATCCATCTGGACATTATGCTGTAACCTATATGTATACAGGAGATGAGGCTGGAAACTCTAGTAATGTTAACTTCTCGAACAATCCAGAAAATGCAGGGTTTGTTGACAATATCAGTAGTTTTGCAGCACTTAAAGATTCCGTTTATATAGAAACAAAATACCCCGATATAATAAAGCCAGAAATAGATTTAAATAATATTACTGTTGTTGCTGAACCTACTAATCCATCAGCACCTAATGGAGAAACAAGAGTAGATATTAATTTTAACGCGAGAGATTTATCAGGTTTTCCTGGTTATGAAGCTGGTGTATCCAGAGTTAACCTTACCTTAAGAGACCCTAAAGGAATAAAATTTGGGTATCAAACAGGAAATTCAACCATGAATCATCCTGACCTTGATCCAGGCGACACTGAACCTGTTTTAGACGCCGAATGGCGTAATTACCGTTTTGATTTAGTGCTACCTCAAGGCTCTGCAGCAGGTGTTTGGGGTATTTCTGATATCGTTATTATGGATAAAGTAGGTAACACAAAAAGCTATAATTTTGAAGAATATGTACGTTTTGATATTATTGAATCTGATATTGAATTAGAAGCACCGCTAGAAATTGAAATTACAGATAAAGTAATTAATGCTGGCAATGTTGAATCTATAAAAGCAAAAATGTCTTGTAAACCTTGTGCAGGGCTTAACTATGTAGCTACCATTTATTCACGATTTGGTGGTGGTGCAATTGTAAGAAGCGAGGGTAGTTTAAGTGCAGATGAACAAATTGTAGAAAATTTAAATACCACTGGTATTTTAGATGGCGAGGTTAATTTAACCGTACAACTTACAGATGCTGATGATCGTTTAGTAGCTACAAAAACAGCAGTGTATACTAAAGATGTTGTGTATCCAGAAGCATATTACTCTCGAACTAACTTAGAAAATGATGGCACAAGTTCTCTTGATGATTTTGTAGTTGATGTAGTTGTTGAAAGTCAAGATGTTGGTGGATCTTATAATCTAGATATAAATACAGATGGAGCCACTTCAAAAAGTAGCAATACAACTTCATTAAATTTTACAGGAGATCTAGCTTCCGAAGAAACAAGTTTAAATAATTTAGATATATCGACACTTGTAGATGGGGTTTATCAATTCGATTTAGCCATTACAGACCCTAATGGAAACCTTGGCGAACCCGAAACACTCTATTACTTAATTGAAGATAATACTATTACATTATTAGGAGCTACAAATACCTTGAGTACACTAAACAACACGTTAACTCAATTAACTATGTACCCTAATCCTGCTAATGATTTTTATTTAATTGAAAGTAACGAAGATTTACTTTTAGAAATCTTTGATATCTATGGTAAAAAAATATTAAAAAAGAAATTACAAATAGGTAAGAACAAAATAGATACTAATAGGCTAGCTGCAGGTAATTATTTCTTTAAATTATCAAATAGTAAAGAGCAAGTCATTAAAAAAGTTTTAAAAAAATAATCATTACTAAGCAAACATAAAACCCTCAACATTAGTTGAGGGTTTTATTATTTTTAAGAGTCTTATCTCTTTCTTTCTTCTTCATTTAAAATTGATACATTAACAGTACTTCTAATGAGTTCCCTTCATTGGTGTATTGGCTTTGTGAATTAACCTCATATACCCATCCTGTGGTAAAATGATCGTCTAATTTTAGATTCAGTAAAGCTGCAAATGCATTGTTGGTTCTATAGGTAGCACCTATCTCAAAACTTTTATTAAAACTAACCATTGTGTTAAAATCTGTGGTCATTGGCGCTCCTGTTACAATGCGTGTAAAAACACTTGGTCTTAAGTAAATATTCTCTGACTTAGAAACTAAAAACTCATAACCCATGGAACTATACAAGTGAGGCTTGTCTGTAACAACGCTAACCAATCCATTCTCTGTCTTTGTCTGTTTGGTATCTAACACTCTTGGAACTCCTACCGAAAAGTAAAAGTCTCCCTTTTTATAATGCGCTCCAAATCCTATATTAGGTAAGATTAAATCTGTCGTATTTAAAGAAGGGTCTGCTACTAAATTATATGTGTTTAATCCGCCTGCATTGATTGCGTAAAAATTAGCTCCTGCTTTTACTCCAAAGTATAAAAAAGCATTGCCTTCTAATTGTAAGCGATAACTATAATCAATACTTACAAAAGTAGATTGTGTTACAAAAACTTTATCCATAATGATAGACATTCCTAAACCTACATTCTTGCCGGCGTCATATCCGTAGGTAAAGCTTGTTGTAATGGGAGACATTGGTACATTTGCCCACTGACGCCTGTGTAATAAACTCATTGTCCTATTCCCATTTAAACTAACGGCTGCCGGATTAAATAAAGCCATTTGTGAGTTGTATTGTGTTATTAAACTCTCTTGCTGTGCTTTGGTATCTAATGATACGATAATCATTAATAAAGCTATAAAATATATTTTTTTCATAATTCTAGGGGTGTTTAATGATTATTTTGTTTTGTATATCCAACCTTTATAATCAATGGTTCCATTACCGTCTAAATCTAATTTATAAAAGTAAGCTGTGTTATCTGGCAAGGCTTTTCCTGTATTGCCTTGTTGTCTGCCCTCCCAAGTATTCAAATACCCTTTCTTGCGATACACTTCTTCGCCATATCTGTTGTAGATAAATACCTGATTGTTTGGATAGTTCTCTATGTTATAAATCATCCAAGTATCATTAATTCCATCACCATTTGGGGTAACTGCTTCGGAAATATTAATCTCTTCAGTGTCACATACATCTCCTAATCCATCGCCATCTCTGTCTTCTTGGAAAGGATTGTAGCCTAATGGACAGTTGTCCTGATCGTCATTTACACCATCATTATCATCATCTGTATCTGTGGCATCATTTAAACCATCATTGTCATTATCGGTTCCGTTATCATTTACGCCATCACCATCTACATCGGCATCAGAATCATTGTCTATTCCGTCATTATCAATGTCTGGATCCACACAATCTGGTAATGTATCACCATCAGTATCTGTGGCTAATGAATTGGAATCTAATGGATCTGATCCACAAGCAATCTCATTAACATCTAACTGACCATCGCCATCATCATCGGTATCTGCATTGTCTCCAGTACCATCACCATCCGTGTCTGTATCTTCTTCTGGATCTAGTGGAAATGCATCAACCGCATCTAAAGTACCATCGTTATCATCATCTGGGTCATTTTCATCGTTGATGCCATCATCATCGGTATCCTCTCCATTGTCGTTTACACCATCTCCGTTAACATCGGCGTCTTCATCGTTGTTAATGCCATCGCCGTCAATATCGTCATCATTCGCATCGTTGATACCATCACCATCGGTATCTTCTCCATTGTCGTT
>Ga0233438_10004497_pt1 | contig 12192 bp, 12 predicted proteins | sample SI_123_September_FD_182720 | JGI IMG/M metagenome (GOLD analysis project Ga0233438, IMG submission 182720) | Seawater microbial communities from Saanich Inlet, British Columbia, Canada - SI_123_September2016_10_MG | ecosystem: Environmental > Aquatic > Marine > Inlet | place: Canada: British...
TGTAGCACCGCCATAAAAGCGCACCAATAGGAGATTGTAGATAGAAAAGGCGCCAAAGCAAGAGGCCAGGACGATACCAGGCAATCTAGTCTCCCGCAGCACCATCCAAAAACCTTGGCCGAGCTCGCCCGGACGATAGGTGACCGATAGACGTATAGGGTATTTTTGCTCAGTCATCTCTTACTGCGATCACCACGGGCGAGTCATATGGGAGGGCATCTATTGCATTATGCCTGAAAACTCGAGAAAACCCTGCCTCAATGCATAGCTGGCTTATTTCTGCAAAACTAAATACACATCCCTGGCTCGTGGCCAGATACATATTGAGAGCAAAATCGACAGCAAATTGAGGCGCTGTTCGCTCGTTGTTAGGCATAAACTCACCGATGATCAAAAGCCCGCCAGATCTAGTCAGTGCTGCGATCTTGCGCAGCAAATCACGGCTGGATACCAGGCCTTCGGCATGCAAGATGTGTCCCAGTATGGCAATATCATAAAAGCCTTCTCGATCTGCCAGATCAGGGAGTACGTCTCTCCAATCTCCCGGCAAATAGCGCATTTGCTCCGAACAATGGCATTTTTGTGCCATTTTGCGAGCGACGTCCAGCACCCCAGTCAGATCCTGCGCCCAGACGGTCACTGCCGCATCAGCTTGAGCAAATGGTATGCTCCAGACCGCCGATCCAGCCCCTACGTCGAGGATTCGACGATGCGGACCGACAAAGTCACTCGAGCCTTTTTGCGATTTTTGCAGGCTCTTGACCAGATCGCTGGCAATAGAAAAATTCCAGGGAATGATGGCTTCTGCCAATCTCGGAAAAATCGCCTCGGCATCTTCTTTCTTTTCTACCTGCATTACCGGCTTGCCGCTCTTGAGACTATCGCCTAAACGCTGCCACATTTTGTCCAAATGATGATGCTGCTCGAGATAGAGTCCCATAAAAAGGGGGCTGGCGGAGGTCAAGTAGACCCTGGCCATCTCGCTCAACTCGTAGACCGGCCTGATACTGCGCACCCGGCCATTGAGCTCGGCCCGGCTCAATAGACCGGCTGCTGTGAGCGAGTCCAAAAGATAAGCCGTCCCGCGCCGATCCAGACCGAGCCGGTCGGCCACCACATCAGACTGGGCCGGACCAGCATCCAAAGCATCGATCACGCCCAGCTCGACTGCGCACTTGACGACACGCACGGTCCATGTAGAGTGCAATAGCTCCACCAGTCCGCTAGACGGGGGCAGAGGCGTCTGGTATCGCAGGTAGTGACTTTTATCCTCTTTGCTTTCATCCATGACCTGTCCGCCTAAATATGCAAAATCCCCTTGAAATATTAACAGTGGCTTGGCATTAGCCCAAACTCGTCTATAATTGCTAATCACAGATCGCTGGGCACGGCGGAGGCCGACGAACCTGGTCAGGGGGGAAACCCAGCAGCCATAAGTTGTAACCATCGGGTGTGTTCCAGCGATCTGCTTTTTTACCCAGGGCCCGAGAGAAAAGATGTCAAATCCAAACAACAACGATGACGACAACCTGCAAAACGATCCAAGCCGCACTTTGCTCGGCCAGATCCTCGTCGAGCTTGAGTTTATAACTATCTACCAGTTGGATGAGGCCTTGCGCATCCAGAGAGAAGATAAAGAGCACAATCGCGAACAAAAGCCCCTGGGCCAGATCGTTTTGGAGATGGGTTACTGTGGCCCCAACCAGCTGATCAGAGCGATCCAGGTACAGGCCCAATACCGCAAGGCTCAAGCCGGCAAGCAATAGCACAATATTTTGCATCTAAGCTCCAAGCTATCCCTAGCGCTCGTCACCGTGGTTGGCCTGGTAGTAACGGGCCATGTAGGGTATAGCGTCTATTTAGATTTTCGCTCGACTCGTACCCTAGCAGCGGCTCAAGTCGAAAGAGCAAAGCAACCCAAATTGATAACCGGCCTCAAGGATGCCCAGGAGCAGACCCGCTTGCTCGCCGACGCCCTCGTGCACGACGGCAAGATGCAATCCGGATATGATGCACGCAGCAAGACCGATCTGGCAGCCGAAATTGCCGCTATGCAAAAAAAATTCGCCTTCCCGGGCAATATCCAGGTCTGCGACGAAAAGGGCAACCTTGTCTTTAGCACCGAAACCCCCAACCAATCCGGGTATTCGGTCAGCAAGGACAATTTTGGCGTACAGGTAGTCCTTAGCCAGGGCAAATTTTTTGCGGGAGTAACCAATAGCGAAAAAACAGGCCTGGTGTCGATATCCACGATCATGCCCCTCAAGGCCAACGGCAAGGGTGGCGTAATAGCCGTCAACCAACCTTTATCCGAAGACTTCCTCACCGGACTCGCCAATCGTTTTGGGATCGAAGACCCGCAGCTCAACGGCGTCGAGCTAGCCGTCTACTCAAATAAGACCAACCAGGTCGCTGCTTTTTCGCAGGGCGTCCGCAAATTGCAGGCGTCCAAGTTTTTAGCTGAGCTCAACGACAAGGGCATCAAGGCCGTACCCAAGACCCCCCTTGGCACGGGCATTGATTTTTTGGACAAGCTCATCGTCCCTGCCAACGGCTTCGAAAGCCAAAATGCCTGGTGGAATTATCTCGCTCTAAACGCCAATGGCAACAATACAGTTGGCATCATCTTTGTCTTTAAGCCTGTACCTTCTGAGCAAGGCAAGATCATCGAGACGGCTCTCCTGGGAGGACTGGTAGGTGTACTCGGCATCCTGGTAGGCACGTTGTTTGCCAGCCGCATATCGCAATCGGTGAGCGAGCCCTTGCGCTTTTTGGTCAAGCGGACCCAGGCCATCGGCAATAACAGACAGGTCATACCGCCGCTCGAAGAGCTGTCCGGAGACTGGCTCGAGCTCGGAGAGTTGATCGATACTGCTGTGCTGTCCATGCGCAGTACCACTCAATCGCTTAAAAAAGAGCTCAACAAGCAAATGGAAGAAGGCAAGGAGCGCTATGCCCAGGTCGAGCAATCCAGCCAGCAAGTAGATGCCCTCAATCGCCAGATCACGACACAAGCACAAAAAATAACCGAACTGAGCAGACAATCAGCACAGGCCACGCGCCAGGCGATCATCGTCCAGCAACAATTGGACGCAGTCTTGCAGAGTTCGACAGAGGGCTTTCTAGTTCTCGATCAATATGGCAATATCCTGCATGCCAACCCGGTTTTTCTCAATTGGGTAGGAGCTGCAGAGGGAGAGATTGCCGGGCGACTCTGCTTTGATCTAGTGCGCAAGCCAGGCGACAAACCATTTGCCGATGCCGATCAGAGTCAGGCCTTTGCTCAGCATGGCGGCAATCGCATGGCCTTGATCGAACAATTTTATCCAGAAGGCAATGTCTACAATCGCAATACCGAAAAGAAAGTCGCGGTCTTGGCACACTTGCAGCCATTGACCGGGGATGACGGCAATATTGCCGGCTATATCATGGTATTGCGCGACAAGTCTTTGCGCAGCGAAAACCAGCTCTTGCGCCAGGAGATCGTGAGCATGCTGCAACAGGACATCAGACAACCGCTGATGGCCGCCGAGCAAAGCTGGAATGCAATACTCGCCAATGCGCCCAATTCGATGCACCCATCCATCGGACAGGCCCTGGCTCAACTGCATATCCACTATGAGAGCCTGGTCGGCGTGATCGACAGTCTTTTGATGATGTATGGTGGCATGGCGCCACCACCTCCGACACCAAAAGAAACCATCGCCATCACTCGTCTGGTTGCCGACTGTCTCGAAGAAGTCACGCCGCTGGCGCGCGAAAGGCAGTTACTGCTCGACTACAAGACCGTCACCGGCTTGCCTACAATATCTGGCAATAGAGAAGCCATCAGAGGCATCCTCAGCCAGGTCCTGGAGCGCATGATCAATATCACTCAGCCCGGCGGCCGCGTGCGCGTTGAGAGCCAGATGAAGGGCAACGAGATGCGTATCAGCGTTTCCAGCTCCGGTCCTTCTTTACCTGAGTCGGAGATCGCCGAGATGTTTGCTGGCTTTATCGAAGGCAAGCACGCTCAGGAGACCTATAGCTCCAGGTTATCCATGTATCTGGCCCGCAACAATGTAGAGCGCTTGGGCGGTAATATTTGGGCCGAGTCAGAAGCCGGCCGGGGCACATCGACGTATTTTACGATACCGATCGGCTAGACTTGGCGCGATAAAAAAATCTGCTGCATCAGGTCATCAAAGGACTGAGCGATCTCGACTGCTGCTCCAGGCTCCCGGCCACCCCTCTTGTCGATGGCAATACGCCATATCGAACCCACCGTCTTTTTAATGGCGATCAATTCGCCATCGCCACTCGAACCAATCACAAATAGGTCGTTTAAGCGAGCATGCTGCTTTAGCACCGGATATAGTGCTTTTTGCCCATCTTCCTCGATCTCGAGCGCCTCCTGGATCTTAAAAAGATCGCACCAAAACGGCTCCATGGACAATTTGCCAAAGCCACCATCGCTCAAGCGCAATAGCTCATAATAGCCGGCAGGCAGGCTATCTCCACAAGCCTTGCGCAGGCTCTCCAGATCGACACCACTGGCCGGCTCCTCTCTTGTCCACATCTGCCTCTGCACATAATCGGTCTCGATGTAAGCAGGCCCAAAATGTTTCCAATCATCAAAACAAGCCACGGCTCCATTCTCCCTGAGCCTGTGCGATAGAGCATGCTTGTCATGGCTGAACCCTGTAAAGCCAAAGCATTTTAAACCGGCTGCCACGGCAGCTTTGACTCCTGTTACGCTGTCCTCGACGCAGAGGCTCGATCCTCTGTCCGCAGCCAAGAGATCGATCGCTCTCAAATACACATCAGGAGACGGTTTTTGCAGATTTTGCGCCTCAAACATATCGGTCCCGAAGCAAGCCGCAAGTTCCTTGCCCTTACCATTGGTGGCATAGCGCATGGCCGAAAGGGCCCTCTGCAAAGGATTATTGGTTACGAGCGCCAGGCCAAAATCGGCCTGAGCAAAGGCTTGCAGAGTCTCGAGCACCCCCGCCGCCATTTCTACCCCGTTTTTTTGCAAGAGGCTGAGCATTCGCCACTCTCTATTTTCATACAAGAGATCAAAAGCGATATCGTATTGATAAAAAGCAGTCAGCGCCTTGCACAAACCCTCACGAGCCAAACCGTGAAAATGCTCTTTGAACAAGGCCTCGGTCAAGACTGGCTTGCCCAGATCTTGCAGCCTGGTGCCGTAGAGCTCGTTAAACCGGGCGATCAAGGAGGGCACCGCCAGATGCTCGGTGGCCATCAGGGTATTGTCAAAATCACAAAAAAGATATGGCCTACGACTCAACTGCCTGGATCTGTTGTGGTGCTATTTTTGCGATGCGGTCTTCGAGCTCAATGGCCTCTGGCTCACGGACTACTTTGCGTAGCATGACGGCATAGTTTTTGAGGATAGGCACTAGATCGGCATGATCGGGACCGAGAGCTTTCTCACGGATCTCGAGGGCTCTCTTATAGAGGATCTCGGCTTTTTCCCAACGTTTTTTTGCACAATGCAAGGCAGCTAGATTGTGCATGATCACTGCAGTCTCGAGGTGCTCCTCGCCATAGATATCGAGCTTGAGATCGAGGCAACGTTCGTACATTTCTTCGGCCATTTTAAACTTGCCTTGCATATGAAAAACGGCAGCAAGATTGTTCATGGTCTTGCCGAGGCGCTCGAGATCTTCTGTAGTGACTGGAGAGCCCTGGCAATCGCCTTTGATTTCTTCAAAATCTTTGCCGATGGTCGGCTCGGTCGAGGACGGCGGCTCGGGCCCGGCCGCCACGGGCTTGTGCTCCACGCCAGCAATCAACTCGGCCAGGCGCTGTGCCTCCCAAAACTTGATCTCGGCTGTCGAATATCGCTTTTGCTCGCTCAAGGCATGGCCTAGAGTCGATACGGCGAGCCAGCGATCGATGGCTTCGTCTTTTTGTTGGGGGGTTAGTCTGGCAAGGGTATCGGTCGGCATAAAGGCTCCATTGGCCCGGAAACATCAGGTATATCAAAACATATACCTACTGCCAGGACATGAAAAATGCTTACTTTGAACTAGTCTTTTAACTAGGCCTTGAGCAGACCGTCAAACATGACCTGATTGAAAATATCGAGAGGCTCGATATTTTTGGTGGTCTTGGCCCGCATGATGGCTCCTTCCCAACCAGAAAGAAAAGCCTCGGCAAGCTCGACTGGCGAATAACGCTTGGAAATCTGTCCGGTTGCCTGACCCTCGTCGATACAGGTAGCAAAAAGATCACGCCACTTGCCCATGACTTGGGACAATACCTGTCTCAACTCCTCGCTCTGATCGGCCATTTCTTGACTCAAATTGCCTATCAGGCAGCCCTTGCAGCAGTTTTGAGCGAGAAAGTTGTCGCGACCTGCGTCGATGTAGGCCTTGAGCCGATCGAGTGGCTGCAGACTCTCATCACGCAAAAAATAAATAAGCTTGGCAGTGTAGGACTGCGAATAATGATGAATGACCTCGACAGCAAAATTTTCTTTGCTCTCGAAATAATGATAAAAAGAGCCCTTGGGCACACCAACTGACGATAGGACCTCCTGGATGCCTGTATTGGTGTAACCCTTGTCGCGCATGATATCCATGCCCGCCTCTAATAAGGCTGTTTTGGTATCGCCTTTGGTTACTGCCTTTGCGCCCATGATGTCTCCATTCCTATAAATCGTGCCTGTAAAATTAATCCCTGCTTTTAATATAGCTGATTTTTTGGCTCTCAAGCCGACCGTGGCCTGCATACAGCGACATTTTAATGGATAGACTAGACCGGTCAGTTTAAAATGTCAAATATTATCCTGACTAGGCCCGGCAACGAGACTCGCAGAGCCTTTTCTTGCCAAATTGAAAGCCCTTATACGCAAAGGCGATGACAAAAACCATTGCTTGCTCGTTGACATTGAGAAACTGAGCGAGATAGGACTCTGTGGCTGATGACAGTACTGCGCGCAAGACCGGCACGATGACGATGCTGACTGCCATCACTATCAAAGAATTCATTTTTACCCCCTGAACTTTAGCCTCAGAACTCAACTAGACCGGTCGTCTAATTTTTATGCAAAAATTTTTGAGCTAGTTTTGCTTCTAGTGGATGCAGACGTGTATAGCTCTTATCAAGCTCAGCTCTGACATTAGCCTGTCTGGCCACGAGCAATTGCTCGATACGATTGTGCTCGAGGCGCGACAGAGTGTCGATATGATCCACGAGCCCTGTAGGCTCTGGCTTGAGATAAGCCTGTCTGGCTTGATTGAGGTTGGTGAACAATAGTCCCTGCGAAATAAACATCTGATTTATCTCCTGAACCGATGACTTTTCTATACTAGACCGGTCGTCTACAAATTGTCAACCCCATTTTTGCCTTCTTTCAAAATCAAATGAGAAGGGCGCTCGAGGCGCCCTTCTAAATCTGCAGCAGGTGAGGAAAAATCTTGATTTAGCGACGACGCTCGTAGTCTTCGGGGCATACGACATTGGGGCGATTATTGTTGCGCTCGTCAACGGCTGCTCCGCCGATGGTCCCGAGGATGCCACCGATCACGGCGCCTTCGCCACGGCTATGCCGACCGCCGAGCAGGGCTCCACCTATAGCTCCACCGATGGCGCCGATGATCTTGCCATCATTGTGATCCTTGGGTTGCTCGTAATAGCAGCGAGGCTGATGCGGCTCACGGACTTGAGGATAACGGCCAGTCTGATCGTTGAGATTGGCGATCATGATATTGCGACGGTCGCCTGTCTGGATAACGACATCACCATTTCTGGTAATCGTAAGGTTGTCGCCCAGACGATTGTCTTCTTTGTCGTTGGTACGGGTAACCAGGGCGCGAAACTCGCGGGGATCCATGTTATAGCTTTCATTTCTTAGAGCATTGGCAGCTCTTTGACTCTCCCCATTGTCGAGCATATTGGCAAGGGCATCAGACTTGAGTTCGATTTCGCGGGGGCTGGTCATGGTAGAAAACTCCGTGGGGTGGATGAGATTGAGTTAACCAAAGTTGCCAAGCGAAGTGAATGGGGGAAATACGTAGTCCGACGTTTTTGTTTTACATATTTTTTCCAAATCTATGTCAAAACAGCCCTTTGCTACAGGGCTGTTTTAATATGCCTATAAAGAAAGGACTTAGACCGAAACTACTCTATCGCCACCACGAATGATGGCAGTCTCGAGAGCCTCTATGGCTGCTGCGATCAGATAATCGTACTCGGTAGCATCGTCTGGGCAGGTGGCCACGCCGACACTTGCGGTCACGCTAAAATACTGTCCATTGTGCACTACCGCCTGACTGGCGACTTTCTGCCTGATTCTTTCCCCTACCAGACAAGCGCCGCTGCTAGTGGTCTGTGAAAGGATCAAACTAAAATAGCCCTGATTGTACTTGGCCGCTACATCGACCTCTCTGAGGCCGGCACGGACTGAGCCGGATACTATCCGCAACATGGCATCGGTCGTAAGGGGGCCATACTTTTGGGCAAGTTCTTCGAAATTGTCGATAGCCACCATGACCAGACCAGCATGGTGTTTGTAACGACGCGCGCGTGCCAACTCCGACTTGAGCTCCTTGATAAAAGCACGATGGTTGAAGAGCTCGGTGACAGGGTCCAATAGGGCCAGACGCTCGATGTCTTCGCCCTTGGCCGCAGAAAGAGTGACTTGCTGTATGACTAGCGCTGTCTGCTTTTCGTAGTCTCTTACGCGTTCGAGGACCGAGCTATTGGCGGCTATGTGCGCTGCCAGATGCGGGCGGGTCTTTTTGAGGTCGTGCAATACCCTGGTAAACATAGGCTCGGCTTGCGTCTGAAAGCTGCCGGTCTTAGTGATTGCTTGATTGTTTGCCTGCGAATCTGCAGCCATCTGGATACCCTGAGAGGGGAAACAAGACAAAATGGTCTAAAATGCTCGACCTTTCTCTATATGATAGCAAAAGCGATGGAGCGCTCAATTGGCCTCAGCGGAAAAATCTGATCATTTTGGCCTCGTTGTCGATGACATAACGTCTGTCCCCAAAGAAAGACTGCCCGAGCAGGGGGTGAGGCAGAAAGTTTTCGAGGACAGCAATAGGAAAGTTGTACTTGCGGATATCGCCCAGTTCGATCGAATGGACCTTTGTCATATAAGTGACCGATGAGCCGCCTGCACCATGCGAGGTGCCGACCATGGTTTGATCGTCAAATTTGAGGCCTAATAAGTGAAAATGCATCATGCTCATAGCTACGCCATCGGCTCCCGTATCAAAATACATCTGGATCGGGTCGCCATTTATTTTGACCGTGACCAGCATATTGTTGCCTGCTTTTTCGAATGGCACATCCATAGTGTTGTAAGGTACATCGCGGCGGGCGCTGCCTGCTCGCACCAGATGCACATAGCCTGACCGACGCTCTAGATTGACCTGCAGATCTTTAAAAAATGTCTGTCCGATCAGAGGAGTAGTACCAAAGCCTTCGGAGATCAACCATTTGGTGTTGCGCTTAAACTTGCCCAGAGACATGGGGGCTTCGACTGTCCAGGCCGGCTCCACGCCTCCTACGCCAGCGATGCCACTGTCAGGGTCCCTGTTAGGCTTTGGCAATCCCAGTGCGCACCACTGGGCGACAGACATTGCACAGGACTCGGCGCCGGTATCAAACATAGCATCGAGAGTCCGGCCGTTTACCTGTGCCTGCACCAGGATATGACCGCTATGGCCGGTCTTGATGGGGATGCGGTCCTCGGCCGGTAGGTTTTCGCCATTGGCACCACCTGTAGTATTGACAGCACTGATGCCAGTCGCAGCAGTAGTAGTATTAGTGGTGGCAATCGCCGCAGTACGCACCGCTGGCTGACTCAGATTGGTCAGTGCCTGTCTGGCATAGCCACCAGCCGGGGTGTTCGGGTATTTGGCCACGGTGTTCTCAAACATCTTTTTGGCCAGATCGTACTTGCCGAGTTTTTGATAAGTGCTCGCTAGATAATAATAAGTATTAGCATCGGCCTTGCCGCCTTTTACGAGTTTTTCAAAACCTAGCGAAGCAGGCTGAAATTGGCCTTTGTTATAGAGCCCGACTGCATTATCGTAAGCACTTCCCTGAGCCGAGGCCGCACTACATGCGATGGCAAAGGTCATACCCAGGGAAATGATAAATGGTTTGTGCATCGGTACCTCAATCTATATCAGTACTTAAAAAACTAGTTGCTAAACCTGATCACACGCTTTTCTCGATCGACAGTATAACTGCGTCCCGAGATAAACTCCTGGCCCACTATCGGGTATGGCATGCTGCCTTCAAAGGCATAAATATCGACATTGTTTTTGACTAGAGGTCCCATTTCTACACGCCCGACCTTAAAGCGCACCATCGAGCCGCCACCACCAAAACCAGAGCCCTGTCCTCTCTGAGCATCTGCAGGAGGCTGTATACCGAGCTGTTTTAGATGAGCCATGCTAAGCCTGATAGAGCTTGCTGCACCAGAGTCAAAAACGGCTTGCAAGGGCTTGCCGTCGATTTTGAGATCGACTATCATGCTCGCGCCATCTAATCTAAACGGCACATCCTGACCATAGCCAGAGCTGCTAATATTAGTTGCAGCTCGATCGCGCCGAGCAAATCGGATCAGGTGCGCGTTATTGTCTTGCTTGTAAGCAAGGTCGCTAAAAAATGGCACTCCCAGAGATGCATATGGATAATCTTTTTCCAGGATCAAGACTTCGACTGTGCGTTTGATCTGGCCGACTTGGACAACGGCAGGCACGGACCAGGCACCGACATTGGTGCCGCCGGCAGCAGCGATAGATACAGTGGTGGGACCGCCCGGGATGGCCAGACCTATGGATGAGGCGTGATTTTTGCCAATGATTGTAGCCTCGGCGCCTGTGTCAAAAACCAGATCGATAGCCCGGCCATTGATCTGGGCGGAGACCACCGGATGCCCAGCGCTATCGGTCTTAAAACCGACTGATTCTTGGTCTGGTATATAATCGCCATTTGCGCTTGATACCGATTTTGCAGATGTGCCACCCGATGCCCGCCCGACCATAGAGCTCAGCGACTGAGCTGAGTAGCGGGCCGCCGTACTGCCGGGAAACTTGGCGACGCACAACTGATAAAGTCTTTGTGCCTTTTGTGCCTGCCCACTACGTTGATAGCTATTTGCCAGGTAATAAATGGCATTGCTATTGGTCGGATCGGCTTTGACTGCCCGGGCAAAACACTCGATCGCCCCTTGATAGTCATTGCGATTAAAAAGAGCCACTCCAGTCGTGTACGCATCGGCAGCGAGAGCGCCTGTGCCAAAGGCAAACTGCAGTGCAGCAGCAAGGCCAGCAATGTAGCGATATCTAGTCATGATTTTCGATCTTCAACTTATGCCATGCCTCGGGTGGATCTATAGGCTTTATGCCAAATATCCTGGCAAAAAAACTGTATTCGGACTCGATCGTACGGATGATGTTTTCGGCGCGCCTAAAACCATGCTGCTCGCCTGGATAGCTGATATAAGCAACAGGCAGGCCCTTGCCTCGCAGTGCCGCGACCATTTCCTCCGCCTGATTGGGCGGCACGACCTTGTCTTCGAGCCCCTGAAAAAATATCACCGGACAATCAAGCCCGTCCACATGCTTGAGCGGAGAGCGCTGGTCATAGATATCGGCGGCCTGCGGATAAGGTCCGATCAAACGATCGGTATATCTCGACTCAAATTTGTGCGTGTCTTGAGCCAGACTCATCAAATCACCGATGCCGTAGTGACTTGCACCGGCCTTAAAGGCATCGGTAAAAGCCAGGGCACTCAAGACAGTATAGCCACCAGCAGATCCGCCTGAGATGCAGACACGTTCTGGATCTATAAGCTGTTCGCGGCTTAGATATTCCACTGCGGCAACAGCGTCCTGGACATCGACAAGCCCCCAGTTGTCCAACAGTCTCTCGCGGTATTCGCGGCCAAACCCGGTACTACCGCCATAGTTGACGTCGACCACGGCAAATCCACGGTTTGTGTAGTACTGATAGCCGAGATTGAGCAGTGAGGAGGCACCGCCTGTGGGGCCACCGTGACACTTGACCATGAGCGGCGGTCTTTGATCAGCAGGTCCTTGATATCGGCTATTGACCGGTTCGTAGTAAAAGGCGTAAACAAGCTGCCCGCTTTTGTTTGTAAACTCGATCACTCTAGGATGGGAAATCTCGGCGGCTGACGGCAAATCATCAGCAGCGGCC
>Ga0233438_10004501_pt1 | contig 12188 bp, 9 predicted proteins | sample SI_123_September_FD_182720 | JGI IMG/M metagenome (GOLD analysis project Ga0233438, IMG submission 182720) | Seawater microbial communities from Saanich Inlet, British Columbia, Canada - SI_123_September2016_10_MG | ecosystem: Environmental > Aquatic > Marine > Inlet | place: Canada: British...
TGGGCGTGGCGCGCCAGTGCGGCTCTTGTGAACAGCTGGCACGGGCCATTGTGAGCGAATTTTCACAACCCGACCCTCGGTACTTTTACAACGCCTCTCCAAGCCCCTCTATGGCCGCCCTAGCCTAACGCTAACGATGCTGCTAATCAGAATGATTAGCGTTAAAAAAGTCATTTAAAACAATAGCTTAAGTCCATATTTTTGTGGTTCAACGGCCATCATTGCGTTATAGTGCTGCCATTACTAAATAGAGGAGCGCACCATGAAAGGCGACGCAAAAGTTATCGAGCATCTCAACAAAATTCTCTACAACGAGCTCGTTGCGATCAATCAATATTTTTTGCACAGCAAAATGTATAAAGATTGGGGCCTCAGTGAACTCGCGGAACACGAGTACCACGAGTCTATTGATGAAATGAAGCATGCAGACGCCCTCGTCGAGCGCATCCTGTTTCTCGAAGGTCTCCCCAATCTGCAAGACCTTGGCAGGCTGATGATTGGCGAAAATCCCCGAGAAATGCTCGAGTGCGATTTGAAACTTGAGCATATCGCCCACGAAGACCTCAAGGCCACAGTGGCCCATTGCGAGGAGGTCAGAGATTACGTGTCGAGAGACCTCGCACAGAGCATCCTAGACGCCGAGGAGGATCATATCGACTGGCTAGAAACCCAGCTCTCCTTAATGGATCGAGTTGGCGAGCAAAACTACTTGCAAACAGCGATGCGCACGGTAAAACCGTCGGAGAGCTAACACAAGCTCATTCGGCAAGCGGGGTGGTATCGAGATAACGCCCCGCGGCCGCCGATGGCACCACAGCGCCACCTTCTACTGTAATCACTCCCCCAACGATGACCCAATTGATGCCCACAGGCGACTCCCAGGGTGATCCGTAATCGGCACCAGCGGCCACCACCTTAGGGTCGAATAGCACGAGGTCTGCATCTGCTCCGACCTCAATCCGCCCCTTGCGGCTAAATCGCGGCGCAAAGGTCTCTAGCCATTGCGCAGGTTTCAAGCTAATCCGAGACAGGGCATCGCTTAACTCCAATATGCCCTGCTCTCTAACATAGCGCCCCAGCAGACGAGAAAAACTTCCCGAAATATTAGGGTTAGTCATTTGCCTAGGATCAAACGCGGGTAAGGCATCGGTCGACACCATCATATCGGGCCAACGCAGTGCTGAATGCAACCAGGCTTCCTGCACATAATGATGGTTAACCATGCCTGTGGGTTCGGTTCGCGCATAGTGTTCCCAGGTTTTCTCGGTGAGCCATTCACCCGTAGCCACCCACTGCACATCGCCATAATCGATCGCGAAAATAGACCGCCAATCACGCTTGCGAAAAACGTCCGCGGAGATACTGGTCCCCCCCGCCAAATAACTCAGGGTCTCCGTCGTAACAGTCACCCCTCGGGCTCGGGCAGCATCAATTTTTTCCAGCCAGGTCTCAATACCGTTCATGGCGTTGTGTGTGATGTGGCAAATAAATACCGGCGCATCGTATTGCTCAGCCAGACCCAGAACTTCATCGAGCCCGCTGGAATCTCCGGGGAGATTGCGCCGCACGTGCACAAAAACAGGCACTTTGCGGCTCCCTGCCACACTGAAAATCATAGCCAACTCGTCTTGGCTCACGGCATCACGCATGTAGTCGAGCAACAATCCAATGCCCAGACCACCAGCATCAAGGCCCTCTTCAAGCTTGCGGCGAATCGCAACAATCTGCGCCGCCGTCGCTAATGCTGTAAAAGCCGGAGAGGCCATGCTCCCCTGCTCACCCCGGTAAAAAAAATAGGGCAAGTCGCGACCTTCGATCACCTGAATTCGCGCTGCAAAATGCCCCACCGATGCCCCGTAATTAATAATGGGGCGGTCTGCGACTGAATCGCCTGCAGCTTGAGAGGGCAGCGCGCCGGCTTCCATTTCGAGCTGTGTCGTCACGCCGTCGAGCACATTTCTCTGCTGGCCCAGAGGCGTCAGGGTGTGACTGTGGATGTCTATAAAGCCAGGCGCCACCACCAAACCCGTCGCGTCAATCGTCTGCGCGCCGTCGAGGGGAGATGGACTTATCACTGCCACCCGCCCCTGTCGGATACCAACATGTCGAATGGCGTCTAGCCCGGTCTCGGGGTTTATCACGCGACCATTGTTAATGACTAGAGAAAAAGCCTCCGCCGCGCTGCCAAGCAGCGCCTGAGGAGTCAGTAGGCCCCAGCTGAAGACAACGGCAATGAACCACGTCTTGGGGGCCTTTCTATTTTTAAGGGAAATGCGCCAGCCGCCGCCGGCTTTTACGCCGAATCACCGGCACCGGCTTTAATCGCCTCGGCCAATTCGCCGGAGGTTTCCATTTCGGCAATAATGTCGCAGCCACCAATTAACTCACCGTCTACCCACAACTGTGGGAAGGTCGGCCAATTGGCATAAATGGGCAGATTGGCGCGGATTTCCGGATTAGACAGGATATCTACATAAGCAAAGCGCTCGCCAACACTGGCCAGGGCCTGCACGGCGCGGGCAGAAAAACCACACTGCGGTTGATTGGGTGAACCCTTCATATAAAGAAGCACGCGATTACTGGTGACCTGCTCTTTAATTGTTTCCATAATATCCATGCTGCTCTCCAAAGTGCAGTAAAGGGGCTGCTGCTGCGCCCGACCACGTAACGAGCGCCCAGTATAACGCCCAGAAGGCGCGGATACATACCTGATCGCGGCATGTTTCCACCCTCCTCCGCAAACGGTAGACTTGCGCGCTCACTTAACTGGCCGGACTTTGAGCTATGTCAGCCATTATGCGCACCTACAAACAGTTACCCGTCGCCTTCGTTCGAGGGCGGGGTGCCACCCTTTGGGATGCCCAAGGTCGACCTTATCTCGACGGGCTGTCGGGGATTGCGGTGACCAATTTAGGCCATTGTCATCCTAGGGTAACCCAAGCGATCGAAGAGCAAGCCCGAGAGCTCGTTCATACCTCGAACCTATTTCGCATTCCAGGCCAGGAGCAGTTGGGCGCTGAACTGGTTGCAGCCACGACTATGGACACGGCTTTTTTCTGCAATTCCGGCGCAGAGGCCAATGAAGTGGCCATCAAGTTGGCGCGTCGCTATGGCCACGACCGCGGTATTAAAACACCGACCATTATCGTTTTGGATGGCGCTTTTCATGGCCGTACGTTGGGCGCTTTAGCGGCAACCGCTGGAGAGCCCATGCGCCAGCCTTTTGAACCGATGGTCCCGGGGTTCACACGCATTACGCCTGAGGATATGGCGGGTCTCAAATCCGTCACAGCACACTCTAATATCGTGGCTGTGCTGGTAGAGCCTGTGCAGGGTGAGGGCGGTGTCCGGCCACTGTCTCGGGAGTACCTGTTAGCGCTGAGATCATTGTGCGACCAACAGAACTGGTTGTTAATGTTTGATGAAGTTCAAACCGGCAATGGTCGCTGTGGTGCACTCTATGCTTTTCAGCGCCTTGGCGTGACACCTGATGTCCTGGTGACGGCAAAAGGCCTGGGTAACGGCTACCCCATTGGTGCGTGTCTCGCCAAAGGCGAGGCCTCTACCGCGCTCAGAGCAGGCGATCACGGTACGACATACGGCGGTAGCCCCCTGGCTTGTGCCGCTGCCAGTGCGGTAGTCAATACGCTCGCAGACCCCCATTTACTCGGGAGAGCCGACATAATTCGAGAACGCATTCTTCATGCTTTTAGTAACCATCTCGCAAACCCAGCGCTGGTTACAGAAGTCCGCGGGTTAGGTCTCATGCTAGGGATTGAGGTCACCGTTCCTGCAACAGGTTTGGTCACTGCCGCTCTGGAGCAGGGCGTTGTCATCAATGTGACCGCAGGGAATACCATACGATTACTGCCACCCCTGATTATGACCGATGAAGAGGCCAGTCAGCTCGGCCACACTGTGGCTGAAATTATTAATCAAGCGCCGGAGATTGCGGCATGAGTACACCCAAACATTTTCTGACGCTGAGTGATCTGACGTCCGACGAACTCAGAGGCATTATTAGTCGAGCCCAAGCATTGAAAGCGCTGCAACGTGAGGGCATTCCCCATCCGCGCTACCCGGGCAAGGTTTTGGCGATGTTGTTTGCCAAAGCGTCCACACGGACCCGGGTATCCTTTGAAGTCGGTATGCGCCAACTCGGTGGCAGCGCTCTCTTTCTCTCCTCCGCTGACACGCAGTTGGGGCGTGGAGAACCTGTTGAAGATACCGCGAGAGTCCTGTCATCAATGGTCGATCTGGTGATGATTCGCACCCATGATCACAATAGCGTAGAACGCTTCGCGGAGGCGGCATCCGTGCCGGTAATTAACGGATTGACCGATGACTACCACCCCTGCCAGCTGTTGGCTGACATGCAAACCTGGTTTGAACACCGCGGTGACATTAAAGGCCGCAGGGTGTGCTGGCTAGGGGATGGCAATAATATGTGCCACTCCTACATTAATGCCGCGCGATTACTGGACTTTGAATTGGTTGTGGCCTGTCCTGAAGGCTATCAGCCAGCCTCCCAACTGGTGTCAGAGAATAGTGACCGCGTACATATCGTGCATGACCCCATCGCGGCGGTTCAGGGTGCCGATTTGCTGGTTACCGATGTGTGGGCGTCCATGGGGCAAGAGGCCGAGCAACAAGCGCGCAGTGCTGCAATGGCGCCGTATCAGCTCAACCGTGCTTTGCTGGCGCAGGCGGCACCCGATGCGCTGTACATGCACTGTTTACCCGCCCACCGAGACGAAGAGATTTCTGCAGAGCTGATGACGGCCAGCGATACCATCATTTGGGATGAGGCCGAAAATCGACTTCACGCCCAGAAAGCTCTGATCGAGTTTTTATTGGGTTGAAACCCCGTCGTTTTAGCCGGGTTTATATCAGGGCGCACCTTGGGTCAGTCATCCCTATGGGCTGACCGAAGTTTTGTCCCAAAAATATCAACAAAACCTGCCCAACCTATCCACACCCCCTCAATGTCAGGAGCCGCTAACGTTTACAGCACTGTCGCTGTTAGTAAGCGCTAACGTTGGTCTATGCGCACAGGTTGTACACAGGTGTTCCAGCCTTTTTCTCTATTGCATTAGTGTCCATACCCACCTATCTTGGGGTAGTCAGATCACGCCACCCCTATATGTTGGGTATGGGGGCGCAGAGGCGTTGGCCGTGAATTGACGAACAAAAGCACAATTGACGCGAGGGACGACTAGGCCCCTGCGCCGTTTTTTATATATTGACGAGGCCAAAATAAGATGCAGACAGGCACAGAAACCGGAACCTCAAGTCAGGCTGGCGGCACAGCCCCAGTAACCGGAACAGAGAACGCGGCGTCAGGGCGGCTTCAGGCCACTGCACCGGGTCAGCTCAGAGTGATCAAACGTAATGGCACCGTAACGAGCTTTGAAGACAGTAAAATTTCGGTCGCAATTACCAAAGCATTTTTAGCTGTCGAAGGCGGTACTGCAGCCGCTAGCAGCCGTATTCACGAGACCGTAGCAAAGCTGACAGAACAGGTTATAGCGACCTTCAAGCGCCGTATGCCATCGGGCGGCACGATTCATATAGAAGACATACAGGATCAGGTGGAGCTGGCTTTGATGCGAGCTGGAGAGCACAGGATCGCCAGAGATTATGTCATATACCGCGAAGAGCGAAGCCGGGATCGGGCCGCTAAAGCCGCGCTATCACCAGAATCTCAGGCTGCAGCGAGCGGTATTAATGTCGTGATGCCCGATGGCCGCCGCGAACCCCTAAACATAGAGCGGGTGCGTACCATTGTGTCCGAGGCCTGCGCCGATCTCGTCGACGTCAGCGAATCGGCCATCATCGATGAAGCCCTGCGCAATTTATACGACGGCGTGACGGCAGAAGAGGTCAGCACCTCTCTGGTCATAACAGCCCGAACCATGATTGAACAGGATCCGAACTACAGCTACGTCGCAGCACGCTTGCTGCTTGATAATTTACGGGCAGAATCTCTTGGTTATCTGGGCGTGGCAAGAAGCGCAACGCAACAGGACATGGAGCAGCTTTACAGCGAAGCTTTAAGCGCCTTCATTAATCAAGGCGTGGCCCTGGAGCTATTGTCCCCAGAGCTCCTAGAATTCGACATCGCAGCCCTGGGGCAGGCGTTGTTGCCAGAACGCGATCTGCAATTTAGCTACCTGGGACTGCAAACACTCTACGACCGCTACTTCATACACGCTGATGAAGTCCGTATCGAATTGCCTCAGGTCTTTTTCATGCGGGTAGCCATGGGGCTATCAATCCGTGAAGACGACCCGAACGCGAGAGCGATCGAGTTTTATCAGCTTTTGTCGTCGTTCGATTATATGAGCTCTACACCCACGCTGTTCAACTCAGGAACATTACGTTCGCAACTATCATCTTGCTATCTCACCACAGTCCCCGATGATTTATTCGGTATATACGGCGCTATCCAAGATAACGCTATGCTCTCTAAGTTTGCGGGTGGGCTGGGTAATGACTGGACGCCTGTCAGAGCTTTGGGCTCCTACATCAAGGGTACTAACGGAAAAAGTCAGGGCATCGTACCGTTTCTGAAGGTCGTCAATGACACCGCTGTCGCGGTCAATCAAGGGGGCAAGCGCAAAGGCGCTGTTTGTGCCTACCTCGAAACTTGGCACCTCGATATCGAGGAGTTTTTAGAGCTTCGTAAGAACACCGGGGACGACCGACGCCGTACCCACGATATGAATACAGCCAACTGGATCCCGGATCTATTTATGAAGCGCGTCTTCGAAGATGGTGACTGGACGCTGTTTTCGCCCAACGACGTACCTGATCTGCACGATTTGTATGGCCGAGCCTTCGAAGATCGCTACGCGCAGTACGAAGCCATGGCAGCGTCTGGCGAGATTCGCGTCCACAAAACCCTGAAGGCCCAAGCTGTTTGGCGAAAAATGCTGGGCATGATCTTCGAAACCGGCCATCCCTGGATGACATTTAAAGACCCCTGTAACTTGCGTTCACCGCAGCAGCACGTAGGTGTGGTGCATTCTTCTAATTTGTGCACCGAAATCACACTGAATACCAGTGCGGACGAAATCGCAGTCTGTAATTTAGGCTCCGTTAACTTACCGCAGCACATAGAAGACGGAGAATTGAACTTAAAGAAACTGCGTGCCACCGTGCGCACCGCAATACGCATGCTCGACAACGTGATTGACATCAACTACTACTCTGTACCACAAGCAGAGCAGTCCAATATGCGGCATCGCCCCATTGGACTAGGTATCATGGGCTTCCAAGATGCACTGTATAAAATCGACGTGTCCTACGCCTCAGACGGTGCTGTCAGCTTTGCCGATCGATCCATGGAGGCCGTCAGCTATTTTGCTATCGAGGCATCTAGCGAGTTGGCAGCAGAACGGGGCGCGTATTCAAGTTATGAAGGCTCACTATGGAGTCAGGGCATTTTCCCCCTCGACTCTTTGGAAATTCTGGTAGAGCAACGCGGTGCCAACTATATAGAAGTGAACCGCGACATGACATTTGATTGGCCAGAACTCAAAGAGCGAGTGGCCAAGCACGGTATGCGCAACTCAAACTGCATGGCCATAGCCCCGACAGCCACCATCGCCAACATTACCGGTGTTTCTCAGTCCATTGAGCCTACGTATCAGAATTTATACGTTAAATCTAATCTGTCGGGCGAGTTCACCGTTGTAAACCCCTACCTAGTCAGAGACCTCAAAGCGCGCGACTTGTGGGACAAGGTGATGGTCAATGATCTCAAATATTTTGACGGCTCAGTACAGGCCATCGACCGCATACCCGATGACCTGAAAGCCAAATACTCGACGGCTTTTGAAATCGAGCCACGATGGCTAGTGGACAGTGCAAGCCGTCGTCAAAAGTGGATTGATCAAGCGCAATCTCTGAACCTATACATTAATAATGCCAGCGGTAAAAAGCTCGACGTGACCTACAGGATGGCTTGGTACAGTGGCCTTAAGACCACCTACTACCTCCGAAGCCTGGCTGCCACAGGCACTGAAAAGTCTACGGTAGAGTCTGGAACACTTAACGCTGTGGCCTCGGGTGCCGCAGAAACAACACCACAACCCGCACCTGTACCGCAGGCCTGCTCTCTGGACGATCCAGATTGTGAAGCCTGTCAATAATCTCAAACCAAGTTGAACTGAGGAGACAATACGATGCTCAGCTGGGAAGAATATAATACCGACGAAGCCATAGCCCCAAACGCACCCGTGGTGGTGCCAGAGGTTATAGCAGAACCAATCCCTGAAGCACCGGCGCCGGTCACGGCCAGCTTCAGTCAAGGGGTTGCTGCAGACGCCGAAGCGGCCGCAATTCTGGCCGAAAACGTCAATAAAGCCAAAGGCTCAATAGACCAAATCGACGTGGCCCCCGGCCTCGAAGAATTGGAAATGGGAGCGGCTCGGGTCAGCGTCGATGAAAAGGCGATGATCAACTGTCGAGCTGACCTCAATCAACTAGTGCCCTTCAAATATGACTGGGCATGGCAAAAATATATTGATGGCTGTGCGAACCACTGGATGCCTCAAGAAATCAATATGACCGCCGATGTTGCGACCTGGAAAGATCCCGATGGGCTCTCTGACGATGAGCGTCGCATTATTATGCGTTCTCTGGGGTATTTTTCAACCGCAGACTCGCTGGTAGCCAACAACCTCGTGCTGGCTATTTACAGACTCATCACAAACCCAGAATGCCGTCAGTACTTGCTGCGTCAGGCCTTTGAAGAGGCTATTCATACTCACGCCTATCAGTATTGCATTGAGTCACTGGGCATGGACGAAGGCGAAGTCTTCAATATGTACCGGGAGGTGCCTTCTGTTGCCGCAAAAGCCACCTGGAGCTTAGGCAAAACACACAGTCTGTCGGACCCTAATTTCCGAACCGGCACCTTAGAGACCGATCAGGAGCTGTTACGTAACCTCATCGGGTTCTACTGTGTCACTGAAGGTATTTTCTTCTACTGTGGCTTTACGCAAATTCTGTCTATGGGCCGTCGCAACAAAATGACGGGCGTTGCCGAACAGTTTCAGTACATCCTGCGCGATGAGTCGATGCACTTGAACTTTGGTATTGACGTCATTAATCAAATCAAGCTGGAAAACCCGCTGCTTTGGACACCCGAGTTCCAGCAGGAAGTTATCCAGATGATTTTAGAGGGAACCGAACTCGAAATCGCCTACGCAAGAGACACCATGCCCAGAGGCGTGTTGGGTATGAATGCCGCGATGATGGAAGAGTATTTGCAGTTCATCTGTAATCGCCGCCTGAATCAGGTGGGCTTGCCAGAGCAGTTTCCTGGCGCACAAAATCCCTTCCCTTGGATGTCAGAAATTATGGATCTGCGCAAAGAAAAGAACTTCTTTGAAACGCGGGTCATTGAGTATCAGACAGGCGGAGCGCTCACCTGGGATTAAGGGTCCAGATAGCTCTCGCACAGCGAGAGCTAAGACTAGAAAAACCCCCTCGAACATGACTCAGGGGGTTTTTTTATGCCACTAACCCATCGGTGGCGACGCAGGTGGGCGTTATAGCCAAGATCGAATCTGTTCAACCTAGAATAAAATTCAACCCTCCCGGTTTTATGCTGCCCCTGAAACACCGAACCTCCATGACCTTCTACCCGATGAAACTGCATGCTGACCGAAACTTTGTAGTTAACCTGTTGCTGGCAAATCAAAGCGGTAGCGCGGTAGAGAATCGAGAATAGCTCGACCATAGCGGCGGGTTAATAAACGGCGGTCCAGCAACGTAATGCGCCCACGATCTTCCTCGGTTCGCAATAAACGACCACTGGCCTGCACCAAGCGGAGAGCCGCGTCAGGAACACTGATTTCCATAAAAGCATTACGCCCTAGCGCCTCCAGCAGCTCCGCATGGGCCGCTTCCCGAGGATTATCAGGGACAGAAAACGGCAGTTTAGCAATCACTACGTGGTCACAATAAGCCCCGGGTAAATCGATGCCCTCGGCAAAGCTTGCGAGTCCCATGATGAGACTGCGACGCCCCTCATCAATATTTTCCCGGTGCCGCTCAAGTAGCCTCGACTTGCTCAAACTATCCTGAACTAAAATTTCATGATCAAGGGTTCCCGACACGCCAGTGACCACCGCCTCCATCTGGCGTCGAGAACTAAAGAGCATAAGGACACCCGCATCCTTAGTAATCAAACCGGGTAATAACGTAATAATTTCTTCCGTATGTGCGTCACTGTCTCCGGGATCGCTTTGTAATTCGGGGATGGCAAAAACCCCTTGCTGAGCGTCAAATGGACTCTCTACACGCTTATAAAGTGCATCGCTTGGCAAACCGGTCATAGATCGTAATCGATCAAAACTACCCAAGGCAGACAAAGTCGCCGATGTCATCACAACGCCCGCTGCCCGGGACCACAGATGCTCATGCAGCAGATCCCGTGCAAGTACCGGACTTGCCATAAAAACAACACCCTCGCCATTTCGCGATGCAGCTTTTAACCAACGCGCCCAAGGCTCTTCTAAATCAGGTAACTCTGCGCTTTTGTACGAATGCCATAGTTCTAGCTGGCCTTCCGCTCGGGCCACCATCGCCTGAACACTGCCAAGCCAAGCGTCGACCGTGTCGCGTAACTGGATCTCAGCTTCCTCGCGACGGTTCTCAAGCGCCACTTCAAGTCGCTGCGCCAAATCCAGCTGTCGCCGCCAAACATTGACCAACGCCCCAGAGTGCTCACGCAGTGCCTCCGGGATAATGCCTTGCGGAAATCTATATTCATCTGACTGGTCAGCATGCTGCTCGAGATAGCCTTCTCCCCACGCCGCAACGTCATCATTTAATTGCGTAAGGTCGGCCAATACCTCTTGCAACTCTTCCAAGAGTCCAGCCTGTCCGATGAACTCAGACAGGGGGTCGTGCTGAACCACTAGCCATTGTGCAGTCTCTCGCAATGCCTGTCGTGTAGAGGGGCTTCGAGACAGTAATGTGAACTGATCGAGACACTTACCTGCCAGCTGATGCCCCTCATCGAATATGAAGATACAGTCCTCGGGGGGAGGTAAAATAACACCGCCGCCAAACTTGAGGTCGGCTAGCACCAGATTATGGTTGGCCACCACCACATCAGCCTCTTGGAGACCTTCGCGGGCTTTAAAGAACGGGCACTGCTGAACAAAACTGCAACGACGGCCGCTACACTGAACAGCGTCGGTGGTCACCATACGGCGTATGGAGTCCTCTATGGCGCCGGGCCACCGATCGAGGTCACCATCCCAACTGTTTCCGGCCATGGCCTCAACCATTGATTCCATCACCGGTGTGGCTTCTTCAATCGCCAGATCAGCAACCTCATCGGGGTACAGCGGAATCAGCGCGGGTACGATGGCACCGGCCAAGTGATTGTCAATCTTCTGAAGACAAACGTACCGACCCCTACCTTTGGCAAGGCTTACCTGAAAATTAAGGCCGCTGTGATTGAGAATATCCGGTAGATCGCGGTAAATCAGCTGCTCCTGCAGCGCTACCGTAGCGGTGGCAATCACCAATGTTTTGTCTCTGGCACTCGCCACAGGCAATGCGGCGATGGTATAGGCAATTGTTTTTCCTGTGCCTGTGCCGGCTTCTACAATAGCAATGGGCTGGGGCAGATCTGGATCACCCAGCGCATTGGCGACTTCAGCAATCATCTGGCGTTGCCCCCAGCGTGGCTTTAATTCCCGCTGTTCGACCAGTGTTTGGTAAGCGTCACGAATGCGCTCCTTAATGGTATCGGGTAGCAATCAATGCTCTCCAAGAGCGCGACGCAATGGATTGGCATACATCGCTAGCGCCAAAGGTCTGTGTGCTATTGGCATGGCATTGATCCGGGCATCAAACTCATCCCGTGAGATTGTGCCGGGGTAAATGGTGACTGCGGGCACCGTGTCTGTTTGCTCTAACTGCTGCCAGGCCCACAGCGCCGTCTCGAACAGTCGATAGTGACATCGAATGTGCGTATCAATACCTGTCACCACTTCACTGACATCTAACTGCCCCGCTAACAGCGGCGCACCAAAACTTAAGTGAACGCAGCCTTTTTGGCCTGTAATACCCTGACCTATGGATAAGACATCTTCCTGCTCAGATTTGACGTAACCCGCCCCCGCGGCGAGCTCAGCGGCTTTAGAGGCATCGCAAGGATC
>Ga0233438_10004505_pt1 | contig 12175 bp, 11 predicted proteins | sample SI_123_September_FD_182720 | JGI IMG/M metagenome (GOLD analysis project Ga0233438, IMG submission 182720) | Seawater microbial communities from Saanich Inlet, British Columbia, Canada - SI_123_September2016_10_MG | ecosystem: Environmental > Aquatic > Marine > Inlet | place: Canada: British...
CGATCTGACCGATCGAGGGATCATGTTCTTGCGCGGGGCTCCTGAGCTCAGTGTTTTAAATCTTTCGCATGGAAACGTGACAGGTAGGTGTTTTGAAACCCTCGCCACCATGCCTGCACTGTACAGGCTCAATCTCGGCTATAACCAGCTCAAGGGGGCTGATCCATCGCTAATTGGCAGATTGCATGGTCTCAGAGATCTGCGTATCGAATCGGCTCAGATTGGCGACACAGAGCTTGCGCAAGTAGATAAGTTGAAAGACCTGGAGTGCCTGCAAATTGCCAGCAACAAGGGCGTGACCGATAAATCTATGCCATTGATCGCCAGACTTCCTGTTCTGAATGAGCTTTTTCTTGACGATACCTCGGTGACTTTCAGTGGGCTCAAATCTCTCAAAAATGCAAAATGCAGAACGACCCTGAAAAAATTGAGCCTGGTCCGCTTGCCTGTCACTGCCAGGCAAATGGTCGAAATGCGCAAGTGGATGCCTCAAGCTAAGCTCATAAGCGATGGGACAGGCGGGCATGTGCCCCTGGAGGTTTTCGCGCCTCTGCATTGAGTTTAGTAGATTGAGAGCAGTGGCAAAAGATCTTTAGCGACCAGATTATAATTGCTATATAGAGAGAAAAGAGACGCAAACAAATGTCCTCCACAGTCAGCGCAATCGGCCAACAATTGCTCGATCTCGAGTTGATCTCCGAAGAGCAGCTAATGACGGCGCAGAACGAGCAGACTCGGACTGGAGAACGTCTCACTGTCGTGCTCGAACAATTGGGCTATATCACATATAACCAACTCAAGGACACTTTAGAGTTGCAGTTTGGCGTCAACTTTGTGTCATTTAGTCGGACTGCTCCAGACCCTGATATAGCACGTGCAATCCCGCAAGAGATCGCTCGCAAATACAAGATTTTACCAATGCAACAGCAAGGCACCCACTATACTGTCGCCATGGTCGATCCTGACGATGCCATTGCCCTTGATCAGGTCAGATCGCAGCTCAAGACTGGACATTTTAAAAAACTCGTTTGCACTGAGGACGACCTCGAATACACTCTGGACAGACTATACGCGCCTGTATCCGCCCAAAGCGGAGAGCCAGGCTTAGAGTCAGTCGACAATGCTATGCCGGAGCCTGCCATAGAGTCAGATCCAGAGCAGGCACCACTGGTAGTGACACCCCCTCCGGCCAAGATGCTGGGCAAAAAGCATCTACAATCGCTTTTTGGCGATGACGATGAACTAGACGATTTTGAGAAGCCAGTCAGCCAGCCTGCACAGTCTCCAGCCGTATCGATGCCCGTTGAACCTGACACTGAGACTATTACTGCTCCCAGTCCTGCTTCTAGTCCTGCTTCTAGTTCTGCTCCCAGCCCAGCTGCATTTAAGTCTCCAGCCAAGGTTTTGCGCAAGGCATTTTCCTTTGGAGATGATGATGACGAGGACTTGATGGATTTGCCCAGTCGGACAGCGCCATCAGAGCCTATTGATCAAAACCTGACAAAAGCGCCTCAGGAACAATTGCAAGGTCTTGTGCCCGCCGCATTACCTGAGACCTTACCTAATGCACTACCTGCTGCACTACCTGCTGCACTAATAGAAGGTGATATAGACAGTCTGTTTAGCTCTGTCGCTAACGAATTAAGCGAACATGCGCATTCTCAAGGGCATGCTCTTTTACATGGCGAGTCACAGCAAAAATTTCTCGAAGACGTAGTCGAGAACGAACTCGGCAATCTCGAAGAAATTGACTTCAGACGGATGAAAGAAGCACAGGACGCATCCGTTATGTTGCTGGCACATGAGATAGTCGGCAAGGCCACACTAAAAAAATGCTCGGATATACATCTGGAGCCTGATCCAGCTGGCGTCTCATTGAGATATTTTTTGCATGGCGACCTACTCGCCGATTGCATCTTGCCTGGTCAAATCCATGATGGATTGGTCAGCTCTTACAAGATCATCGCTGGTTTAGATCCCAATGTGCGCGACAAACCTCAAGACAAAAAATTTGTCACTCGTGTCGAAGAAGACGACGTGGAGTTGCGGATTACCACTATGCCAGCCGATGGCGGTGAGATGGTGGCAATTTCGATCCGCTTTATCTAGGATTTGCTCTCGGGCTGTGGCTCTGTAGTCGGTGATGATTCGCTCGCAGCATTGTTATTGTTATCGGAGACGACAGTAGACTTGGCCTGCTCAGCGACTTTGTTGCGACCTCGGATGATGATGATACCGCAGACTACCGCCACCAGAGCAGCAAATGGGACGAGGGTATTTAGCAAAGAAAATATGCCGATAAAAAGCGGATCAGGCCCTGACTCAGACGCATCGATCTTTACTTCTTCTGATGCACCTTGGCGTAATAATTGAGCTGCTCTCGGCCCTTCGACCTTGATCGGCTCTCCTACTGGCATTTGACTGGCAGCTGTTGGTGCTGATTGCGTTTTTGCAGGCGGGCTTTGCATTTCATATTGTTTGACTTTTTTGTCTTCTGCGTACGCTGAAGAGCTCATTGCAAACAGAGACAACGACAATACGAGCGATTTGGTGATCTTTAGCACGATAATTCTCGATTAAGTACCGACAAAAACAGGCCCAATTATACTGGAATGTGGAACAATAATTTGCAGTTGTTTATCTATTGATGCATGCAAAAGTCAGTCTCCTACTTTCCGTTCGTCGCTCCAGGCCTGCGTTTGGGTCTGAGTTATGGCTTGATTGTCTTTGCTTATGGACTGACCGCTTTTTATATGCCATGCATATCGGCTCTGGCCGCCAAGACTAGTGCGCATGCTGCTGTATCTGACAAAGCAGCCATGACCAGTTCGACAATCGTGATTAAGGCAGAGCCGGACGTGGTCTTTAAGGCTATTATGCAATCTCGCAAGCGAGAACCTGATCGTCGCAAGCTGCTCAAGTATGACAAAAATGCAGCTTTGATCCAGGAAAAACTATTGGATTGCCCTGTAATAGGCTCTGCAGAAGTAACCTATCAAGAGCTCGAGACACCATCGTCCAGAATTGATTTTCACATGGTATCGAGCGATAAGCTCAAAACATTTGAAGGTTGCTGGGAGCTGACTCCCTTGCCTGATGGGACGACTCAAGTAAAATTGAGCACCTTTACCGAGCCCAAGATCTGGGTACCTTTTTCTAAAGAGATCTCTGCAAAATCCACTCTCAAAGACATTATGAGGCGTCTTGCCAATCTAAAAGGCTGGGTAGAGACAGATCTAGCAGGCGTTCCTCAGGACTAGAGCATTTGTCGACGGGCTGGATTGGCTCAATCCCAGGCCGTAGAGAGGTCAAAGCTGTAGCTTTCTTCTTTTTTGCGGGCCATTTCGCGTTCAGCCTCGGCTTGTGCAGTGCCCGTGCCGACAGGTATGGGTATGTTGCGCAAATTGCCTTGCTGTGGCTGCTGCTGTCCTTGAGGTTGTAATTGATTTGCTTGAACGACCTGTGGCATGGGCTGCTGCTGGACTTGCGTATTTGGCATAGCTGGAGCATGGCCGTTGCCATAAGTCTGTGGCAAAGGGATCTGCACCTGCAACTGGTTGTTTAGTGCAGGCATTGTCGGCATAGGGATGTGGCCAGGATCTTGATACTGAAATCCTCCTGTGGGCGCAAGAGGCGCTGCCATGGCTGGAGGCGCAACTGGAACTGGCGGTGCAGCCGGAACTGGCGGCGCAACAGGAACTGGTGGTGCAACAGGATTTTGTTGTGGGACTGGGGCAGGGGGCGTTAGGGTAGCTGGGGTGGTTGCTGTACTAGGGGTAGGCAATGGCATAGAGGAGGAGATATTGTTTGGCTTAGGAGCCTCTGGTATTGGTGCACCCCAGGCTGTATAAGCGGAATACGGCACATTTGTCGAATCTTGAGAAGCAGCTGGCATGGATGGAGGCACTTGGACTGGCGTGACAGGCTGTACTGGGGGCACAGGCTGCACTGGCGCCAATGGCTCGTCAAATTGAGATATCACGGGACTTGCAAAATTAGAATGATTAGAACTATTAGAATTATTAGTTTGACTTGCAGTGCTAGCAGCAGCTGCTGCTCCAGATCCAGCATATGAGCCTGAGATAGCTCCTGCAAGCGATCCGTTTTTTGCTGACTTGGTGACAAGCGGTATATCAGGCTGCCAGGGATTGTAAGTCAGAGCTTCTTCTGCCTGTATGACCGGCAATGCCTCCTTGGTGGTGATGCCACCAGCAATATGAGGGATTGTCTGCGATTGCATGTGACGCGCAAAAGCCTGCTTTTCATCTGCAACCGTGCCATTGGCTGCCGCATTGCCAAGCCATTCGATTATGCCGTGACTGGTAATACCGGACTGTGCCATCCGCTCCATGATCATGTTGAGGTATTCGGAAAATTGCGCCGAGGATGGGCCAAACATCTGCTCATACTCTCTGTCGATCCGCATTACATCTTGTTGCAGCGTTTCGCGTACAACTTCGATTATTTTTTCGACTGTCTTGACGGAGTCTTGTTGGAGCCTCTTGAGCTGCCAATCACCATCCGCATTGCTCCAATTGCCTTGCACTGTATTTTCCAAATATAAACCACGCCTTATGTGCTATACCCGATCCAGGCAAATTGAAGCGCTGCTTAGCCTTCCCGGCTTATTTTTCTTAAAAATTATCAGATATAATCTAGCGATGAAAAACATGCGCATCTTGACTTTTTTGGCATCAATCAGCCTTGCTCTTCAACCACAGGCTTTCGCCGCTGGTGATGATTGGCAAAGGCATTACGATGTCGGTAAGGACTTTTTGGATCGCCAGCAATATCAGCTTGCGGTCAAGGAATTTGACCTCTCGCTCAAGCAAAAAGTCACCCCAAAGGCCTTAGTCGATCGTGGCACTTGCCGCTCAGAGATGGGCAAATACCAAGAAGCACTCGCCGATCTCGATCAGGCGATCAGGATGTCGCCCGATTTTGGGCTGGCCCATGTCAATCGTGGCGTCGTCTACTTTAGGACAGGGCAAGCAGACAAGGCTATCGCCGATTTTGATCGGGCCCTCCTAATCAATGGCAACGATCAATATGCTATGGTCAACCGGGCAGGCGCATACATGATGTTGCCTGCAAGCAAAGCAGCCATACTCGCTCAAAATACCGAAAAATTGTTGGATGCAACAAACTGGCGCATAGATCTGGCCGGTCATGCAGCTGTTTTGACTGCCCTCACGTACAATGCGGGTAAGCAACCCGATAAGGCCAGAGCATTGATGCAAAAGGCTTTAAATAAACTCGATCGTCTGCACTGGCCCTATCCTGTCTGCAAGTATCTCCTGGGCAAGGCAAAAGAAGAAGATGTGCTAGAAGCTTCGGCTGATAGCACTTATGATCTGACCCAGGCTCAGGCTTTTCTTGCCATAGACTTGCTCAACAAGGGTGATAAGGCCAGGGCAAGAGAAAAACTCTCTTTTGTCACCAGGCATGGCACCGTCAATAGTGTCGAATACTGGTTGGCCAAATATCTGAGCAAGCCATGAGCGCGCCAGCAGGCAACCTCGATTTTTACGCTATCATCATTGCTTTTGCGGTCATCATGGCTGCTGGCACCAGACATGCTGTCGCCGCCGCCAGCTTGCTTTTGATTGTATTGATCATCTGCAATGAAATTTTTCATTGGGGCGCACCATATTTGGGCTTTTCTCTCGGCACTCTCGCAGCCTATCTGCTAGTCCAAAGACTAGAGCTCCATAGGAACGATATACCCTTGCAGTTAAAACAAAGGCAACTTACGACAGCTCACTTGCAAATGGTCCGCCAGGCCGAAGAAGAGCGCAGGATGTTTGCAATGCACCTACACGATCATGTACTCAATCAAATCAAGGATCTAAAGGACAGCATAGTTGCCGATCGAGACTCAGCCCAGGTACTTGAGTCGGTAAACAAAATCGATGGGGAGATCCGCAATATCATGGAGCATCTCTATCCGTCGACCCTCACCAATTTAGGCTTGAGAGCAGCTCTGGATGCTCTCGTCCATCACAGTGCCAGTCTAGATCGCAAGGGGCAGGTACGCATGCGACTCGACACACGAGAGTTTGATCGATACGACCAACTCAAAGATTACCAGGAGCTATTTGTCTACCGTTTTGCTCAGGAAGCAATAGCCAACGCCCTGAGGCATAGCGGTGCTTCGACCATCATCCTCACTGTCAGCGATAAGTCATCCGCGCTTGGTCAAATGATGCGGGTAGAAATAAAAGATGATGGATGCGGTCTGCCGGAAGCGCCCGAAGCGAGGAAAAACAGTCGAGGGATGGCATATATGCAGATGAAGGCCGACCTGCTCGATGCGGTATTTGCAATCGAGCGACCAGCGCAAGGTCCAGGGACTGTGGTATCGCTTATGGTGCCTCTCAGAGGAGCAGATCGGGTAGATGGTTGATAAGACGACAAGCATACTAATTGCCGATGATCTTGCGTCAATGCGCAAACATGCCAGAGACGTCATCCAGGCATTTTTTGCCAGGTGCATCGATGACGCACAACCGGTGTTTTACGAAGCTCAAAGCGGGGCTGCCGCCGAAAAGGCCTGCACCGACAGGAGTGGAACATTTGGTCTCATTGTATTGGACATTTCAATGCAAGATCAAACTGGTATCAAGACGGCCAAAAATATCTGGCATAAATATCCAGGGACAAAGATTCTTTTTTGGTCTCAATACGACCATGAGGCCTATATCCGTGAAATCGGCAAGATCGTTCCGGACGAGGCCATCCATGGATATCTGCTCAAGTCTCAGGCAGATGAGGTATTTGCTGAGGCACTGCAATTGATGCTGGTGCAGGACTTGCCTTATATCAATCCGCGACTAGAAAAAATCCGCGAGCGCACAACCACTCGTGGTGCGGCCATCTCTGACAGCGAATACGAGACTTTGATGGATATTTGTACTGGCCTAACGGATAAGGCAATCGCTCTTAAAGAGCATGTCTCCTACCGAGGAGCCCAAAATCGTATGGCAACACTCTTGCAAAAACTCAGTCCACAAATAGACCATGTAAAAGAGTCGGCAGGCATGGAAGTCTATAATCCACGCGCCAGGCTAATACTGGAGGCCTTCAAGCGAGGCCTGATTACACAGGATGCCATAGCCGAGAGAGAGGCGGCTTTGACACAATGGTTGTTTACTGAGTTTGGTTTTGAGAGTGCCCAACAGGACTGATAGACAGTCTTTGCTCGAGATAGTCTCGGGTGTTTGGAAAGTATCGCATAAGATCGTCCGAATATTGGTCTTTACCGCCTAGCAGGGCTGCAAAGGTCTCGGCACATGTCTCGCGAGGCCCCCAGTCATCTTGTTTGCAGAAGGTCCAGAGCTTGTCGCGTAGCTCTGGAGGCAATGCCATTTTGTCGCGGTCGTGAGCAGCTCTCAGCTGAGGGCTCTTGCTGATAGTCTCCATGTCGTCAAAGACTTGAAAGCACATATTGAGTGCTTGCAATTTGATAAATTGTGGCGGTCTCGCGGCGCCCAGTTCGGTCGTTTTGCGCAATTTGGGCCTTTCGTAGATGTTCATATCTTGCCCGTAGATGCGTCCGGGTAATTCGGCAAGATTGAGAGCAGGAGTATCTTCGGGGAGATCATTATTTTTGATGGCATCTGGCCAGCGATCGATGAGATTAGGAGAAATCGTGATGCGAGCTTGACTGGCGTCGAGCTTTTTGCGCATTTGTGAAGGCAGAGTTTCAACTGCTTGCGCAATGGCTGTACGACTGGCCTCTGATACAGGGGGATGCCCCATCAAGGGCTCAGTGACAAAGATACGGCTGGCTAGTCCAACTGCCGGATGAGCAGGTTTGGGCGGCGTCGCAACCTCGTTCTGGCTGCACGAGGAGAGACAAAAGGGCGAGATCGATACCACTGCCAAGCACACTGCCTTTGAAAATATCAATTTGTTTGCGATCAATCCCGGTTTCCTTTTGGTTTTTGCTTATAATCCACGATCCGATCTCCATCCTGGATCTCAAAATGATTATCGTCCTCCGCTACTGTAGAGATCAGATCGTTTTTTATGAGGGCCTTTCGATATATCGCCGGACTATCAAACCATTCTTTGTCTTTTTTTGTACTGCTTTCGCCTGGTATAGTTTGGACTACTTGTTTGATATTTTTATCAGCACCGGACAGTATGCGGGCTAGATGCTCGTATACGGCCTCGTCATCGATTTGCGATGATTCTACTATGGTGACTAGCTCGGCCTTATCGGCGATCTTGTGATACTTGCCCGCAAAATAGGCATTGATATCCTCTAACAATGGCAAGCGCAGCTGTTGTCGCTCCTTTAGTCTGATTATGCGCTTGCCCTCGAGGTATTCTTCTTGGATTGCCGCCATATTGAGGTCAGCGATCAAATGAGCGACGGAGGCATTGTTAAAGAGCTCGCGCGCGATACCGTCAATAGTATCACCCTCGCGCACGCGAAGCACCGGTCGCATTGCCTGTCCATCTGCAAGGGTATATTGCGACTCAAGTCTCTGATAAATATTTAGATTGGAGCCGGATTCATCGTCATTGAGCCGGTTTTTGGCAGCCACAGCCAGGGCAAAAACCAAGACAAAGGTCACATCGGCGCTGCCAATGTAGCGGTCGCTCTTGATGCGATTGCATTGCGCTGCAAAATACTGCTTTACCGTATTTTGGGAGACCTTGTCGCCAGATGCCTGCGAAAACCTGACGTCAAAGGCTTTTGCAGAATTAGCTTTAGCACTGGATTGAGATCTAGAGTCAGCAATCCTAATCTCGCCCCCAGAGACTTGTCCTGGACCATAGTCGGCCTTGTGTGGTAATTGTACTTTTATCTTTGCAGGAGCCTCAAAGATCCTTAGCGCCATTGCTGATTTGTAGATCGGCATCTCACGATGATTGGGCTTGACCGGGGCATTTTTGGCCGGCTGAGTCCGGTGAAACAAGTCCGCCACGGTCATCATCAGGCGCATTCTTTCAGCTCGTGGCTGACCAAAATATCTCTGCAGGGTGACCGTACCGCTAGTAAAGCATTTGACTGTATGGCTCACGGAAATTGGTATCGCCCGTGGTGGACGCGTGCGCAATAAGTAACTTTCAAATCTTTCGCTTTTGGCGACGTGCCAGAGCGGATTTTTATAATCCCCTTTGAGCCTGGCCACTATCAAGAAGGGCTTGCCTCGATCAAGATCTGCATGCACTTTATCTTGTTTAGAGGCGAGTCTAGGAACGAGACGCAGGACAGCAAAGCCATCGTATTTGCTTTGAAAACGCTCGATGTCTTTGTCCTTGAAAATGCGAGCCAATTGCTCCAGTGCTGGATGCCGCTCAATATTGGCTCGATACAATGACTGCACCAATCTACTGATCACAACAGGGGTATCAAGATTGCCTCTGGGACGGACATGCATCTCACTGCTTGAGCCAGAAGCCGTGTCGCAGATTTTTCTCATTTCTCGGATAAAGCTGATCTTTTGCAGCAAAGGCGCTGTTGCGGGAGGCCTCTCGATAAATCTCTCCATTGGTGCCTGCCACGGTTTGCTCCCTTGCGATCTTTGCAATGCTGGCTTTTCAATTGCTGTTTTATCAGTATTTGATCTTTCGACAGGTCTATTTTGAGAATGATCTATTTTGGTGGAGCCTAAGGGCTCTGATTTCTTTGGCAATGCTTCTTTAGCAATCGACGCTTTATCTGCTTTTAGCGCTTGTTGAGCCTGCTGAGCATTTTGAACGGCCCTGGCCTTGCCCGAGACCAAAATATCTATATCCCGGCTAAGCGTGTCTTTGTTGTAAAAAGGCAGTTTGGCAGGCAGCTCATTGTGGATGCGACGATATACTTCTATGGCCTTGAGATCCGCGGGTGATAATTTGCGCTCGGGCAAGGCGTTTTGGATCAAGTCTCTGCCCCTTACATATTGCAGGGACATCTTGGCTGGGACTGCATCGGCAAACTTTTCCTCTACCGTATAGCCTGCCTGCCCGGACACCTGATTGACCAGGTCGTTTTGCATGCGACCGAGGCGCTTGAGGATCTCATCTAGAGGGGAAGCTAAGGGCGATTTAATTGGCAAATTGGCCTGGGAGTCATCTTTTTGCATGGTCAATCCCTAAGAGGCGGCGACACTGGCTTCCAAGACTTTTTACCCATAATTATCGGACTACACTCTAAAAATCTCCTCGACTTGCTCGGCCTCCAGGTCTGTCCATTGGCCCGGCTCGAGATCGAGATCCTCCAGATAAAGGCCACCGATAGAGATGCGTATCAGCCTTAGTGTTGGTAAACCAACGCTCGCAGTCATTTTGCGCACCTGGCGATTTTTGCCCTCATAAAGTGTGAGGATGAGAAATGATGTAGGTATGGACGCACGATAACGCACCGGGGGATTGCGAGGTGGCAGATCCGGAACGTAGTCGAGAGCGATTACCCGGCAGGGGAGACAGCGACGGCCCTCGATGACTGGTCCTACGGAGAGAGCATCCAAAGCATCGTCGGTAGGTGTACCCTCTACTTGCACAAGGTAGCGCCTCGGGTGTGGACGGGACTCATCAAATAGCCTGGTGGTCATAAATCGATCGTCTGTAAGCAGCAAGAGACCTTCAGAGTCATGGTCGAGTCTCCCCACTGGGTAGACCCTGTTTGGCAAGCCAAAATCGGCCAGGGTCTGTCTGTCGGCTGGCCCATCCAAAGCTGGGCTAAATTGGCAAAGAACGCCAAATGGCTTATATAGGGCGATGTATCGCGAGCGTGGATCGTATCTGAAGTGATAGCTCATTTAGCAAGTCTACTCGATACGAGACTCAGTAAGTGCGCTACCTGCCGGACATCCATTGAATTGCCTATCAGGCGATAGCGATTGGCGAGGGAAATCTGCTCGGGGAAATCATATTCTATCGGAAAACCAAAGAGCGAGAGCATTTCTCTAGGTGAAAAAAAACGGTGGCCGCCGGGGTGGCTGATGATGCTACCGCCCGCGGTGCGGCAGGATTGGTAGTTTGAAGTAAAGCAAATGGCATAGCTATCCGGATCCTGAGGTCTGATTATATTTAGCACCCTTTGGTATTGCTCTATCACCCCTGGCGGCACCTGGAGTGAGGCGTCTTGATCCGATCCAGGTTCGATAAAGGCGATCAGGGCGGGTTTCTTAGATAAAGGTTTAAAACAAGCCGACTCAGTCAACGGTTCGATATCACGGGCTAGCGCGATTACAAAGTACCTTGGCCGTTTCATTGGTACCCAGGTTGATGAGCACATCTCGATCTCAGCAAAGTGATACCACTCACCCAGGACGGCTTTGATGTGAGCGAGGGCACGTGAGGTTTTGAAGCCCAGGACATTTTCGATCATGATGCAGCGAGGCTTGATCTCTCTGGCTAGTGCTACCAATCTTAAGAGCGAAGCCGCTCTTGCATCCTCTAGATCGGCTTGCTTGCCTCGACGTGAATACGGCTGGCACGGTGGCGACATCCACCATAGATCGATCTTTCCTAGAGCCAGGAGATCCTTTGACGTCAGGCTCTCGATGGCACGATTGTCCACCTTGTGGGCAAAATTGTGTCGATAGGTAAGATTGGCCCACGGGTTTTGATCAAAGGCGCATACGATGTCGGCCATCGCAACTTTGTGCGAAGCTGCAGCAAAGGCCCCAATGCCAGCAAAAAACTCCAGGCATTTGATCACAACGGATTTTCGCCTAGTAGTGCCGACACGACAAAGTTGGCTGCCAGTCCCTGCCTGAGGCCGATGCCCATCTCAGGAGCAGGATCTGGTAGAGAACCTGGCAAAAACATCTTGCCGTTATTGTCAAAATGCCCCACCATGTGCAAAACGTAGCCCTTGCCAAAAGGGAAGGCACAGGCCATTATCCCTTGTCTGGATGGATCTTCGCCTGCCAGCCTGGCGCTCTGAACGAGTATTTTGACTGATTGCGGCTTGCTAACTGCAACAAGATGAGAGGACTCGTCCAGTTTCCACCAGGCATGCCGCACCAGACCGCGGTAGAGTGGCGAGTCGTTGCCAATGACACGCGAATCATAGATATCTGTACGATTGACTCCCTTGTTCCATCTGATATATCCAGGGAAGGTATTGGCTAAAAATCCGTCCAGGGCCCAGTCTGTGGAGAGCAAATACCCCCCTCGTCCGACAAAATCGCGTATGGCTTGCAAACGAGAGCGGTCTATACGTGCACCA